>JAABUO010000165.1_pt1 | contig 174526 bp, 148 predicted proteins | sample 5559291 | NCBI WGS metagenome assembly JAABUO01 (sample SAMN10711878, study PRJNA513372) | rock metagenome | isolation source: Antarctica rocks | place: Antarctica: Victoria Land, Finger Mt sud
ACCTAAAATTTAATATATTAATTTTAATTCTATTTAATAATTATAAATTATATATTTTTAATATTAATTTCTTTAAATATTTTAACTTAAAATTCTAAAATAATTTCTTTTTTATTAATTTTTATACTTATAATATTTTCTTTTTTATAAGATTTATTAATAATATTATATTAACAAAGTAATTTTTAATAAATTTCTTATTATAGTTTATAAAATCTATAAAAAATAAAAAAATTTTAATAGTAATTAGTAGTTTTTATTTTCTAATTGCTTGTAATTTTTTAAGATTTATATATATTTTATATTATTTAATAATAAATTTAAGAAAATTAATTTCTTTTTAATAAAATTTGTATTTTTTTAATTTAAAATATAAGTTTTTTTTATTTAAAAATTTTAATACTTTAAAGATATAATTTATATATTCTTTTAAAATATTTAAATAAATTATAATATAATTTAAGTATATTATAACAAATTAATTTAAATATTATTATAATATATTATTAATTATTTTTTAATATATTATTAAAATATTTATAAATTTAAATAATATTATTATATATTTATATAATTTATATTATATATTAAAAACTATTTTTTACTTTTTCTTTATTTTTATTCTAATTTAATAAAATATTTTATTCTAAATAATTAATTCTAAAGTTTATTAATATTAAGTAATAAATATTAATTCTTAATTATAATATTGTTTAATTTTTAATAATTAATATATAAATAAAAGTTTTGTTCTTTTTAAATATAAAGAAAATTAAATAAATTAAATATATTATTAATAAATTTGCTATTATATATAATTTTATTCTTAAGATTATTTTTAAGATTTTATTAAAATATTATTATAAATACAATATTATTTTACTTAATAAAATTAATATATTTTTAAAATTTTATTATATAATTTGTTGCAAAGATTTGTTAAATTAAATATTAAATTATTTTTTTTAAAAATTATTTTTTGTTAAATATTTTAAAGATATTTTAAAAAAAATTCTTAAAATTATTGAAGTTTATAAATATTGTTCAAGAATTTTTATTATAATTTTTTAAATTCTTGCATAAGTTTAACTTAAATTAATAAAATATTTCGAAAATTTCTAAATTAAATAATATTAATATAAATTATTGCAACTTTTAGATTTAATAATAATCTAAAAAATTAGAAAAATTTCTATATAAAATTTACAATATTCTAAGCAAAATATTATTAATATAATTGTTAAAGTCTTTATAAATATATATATAATTAAAAAAATAATATAGATTATATTTTTAAGTTATATATTTAATAAAAACAAATAATAAAAATAATAAATCTTAATAATTTAATAATTAAAATATTAAATATTTATTCTTATATATTTAATATAACTAGATATTTTCTAGCAAAACAACTAATTAAATTTGTATAATATCTAAAAATTGCAAGTTTAAATCTTATTTAAAATAATTATTTTTAAGATTTAAATTTAGTTAAAAAAAGAAAAAATTATATAATTGTATTTCTAAAGTTTTTAAATAATTTTAATAATATATATAAATTAATTGTTTAATTTAATTCTTTTCTTAAATTTAAAAATTAACTTAAATTTCTAATTATATTAGATTATATTTTAGTTTAATATAATTAATATTTGTATAATATTTATATTAGAAATCGAATTTATATAAAATTCGATTTCTAACAATTAATCTAAATATATATTTTTAATATTCTAAGATTTAAATCTTAATTAAAACTAGTTATTAAGATTTTTTTAAACAAAATATAATATTTTAGAAAAATTAAATTATTTAATCTTAAATTAAGTTTAAATCTAATTAAGATAATTTTTATATTATTTTCAAGATTGTATTTTAATTATCTAGAAACTTTTTTTAAATTTTTTAAATAAACAATATTAATACAAAGTATTGCAATATTTATATTTAGAAAATTAGATTTTTTCTTTACAAATTTTAATTTAATATTAAATTAAGTTTAAATTTAATTAAGATAATTTTTATATTATTTTTAAAATTATATTCTAAATATATAGAAACTTTTTTTAAATTTCTTAAATAAATAATATTAATATAAAATATTGCAATATTAATATTTAGAAGATTAAATTTTCTCTTTACAAATTATAATTTAATATTAAATTAAATCTAGACTTAATTAAGATAATTTTTATATTATTTTTAAGATTGTACTCTAAATATATAGAAACTTTTTTTAAATTTCTTAAATAAATAATATTAATACAAAATATTGTAGTATTTATATTTAAAAGATTAGATTTTTTCTTTACAAATTATAATTTAATATTAAATTAAATCTAGATTTAATTAAGATAATTTTTATATTATTTTTAAGACAATATTCTAAATATATAGAAACTTTTTTAAAAAAATTAAAATAAATAATATCAATATAGAATATTGCACAATTTAGATTTTGTAATACTTTAAGATTTTTTCTTATACAAAACTTGCGATACTTTAGATAGAATATTGCTAATATAATCGTTAGATAGATAACGCAATATAGCTAAAGAGAATTGTTAAATATACAAAAGAGAATTGTTTCGAGTTAACTTGCTTTATATATATATAATATTGTCGCTTTTTCTTTTCTCTAGTTTCAATTTCCAACTTCAAGTTTTATTTGATTAGTTATCTTACACTATCGCGATGTACTCAAGACATATTCATTTCGGTCTTGCATATCTTAGCGCTACCCTCGCTTCTATTCTATCCTTTGACTCTGTACTCCAGCTGTCTTCGAATACTTCTCTCTCGACACCTGGTCCAAGTAACCACACCTTGAATGGCTGGCCATCACACTTACGTTGGACCATGCCTTTAAGCGAGGACTTGTCTATGAAGGCAATATGGTACGGCGAGTACGCACCTCGACGGTGGTTGAATGTGATCCGAGAAGATTTTGTGGGAATGACTCACGAGATCGATGAAGAGCAAGGCGGTCCTGGCGATACTATTGGCCAGATCTCGTACCAGGGCTACTTCACTCGGGTTTGGTCACGACCCAATGCCTCATTCACCAGCTCGGTCGTACTTATCACGGAGGGATGCGGTAAAAGTTATACACACTACTAGGGATCTGTTCTTCGTTTACAAGGATAACCCGAGGGAGTTTCGGGCCCTGATCAACATACGAAGGTCACACCGAGTAGATATGGAAGTTCTCTCGAGATTAAAATCGCTGGACGCTTGGCCAGAGCGCTTGCCAGCAATCTTGCCCCTACCTACGCAAAGCCAATGGTGGCTGTTGGAGATACAGAGCTATGGAAGAGGCGTTGGTCCATCCTTAGAAAACGAGGTTCGAGAGTCTCTTGGTTGGTTCATCCACGAACTTACTACGGAGGGTTCTCAAACTGGTGAAATCAGCAAACAGTCGTACTATCATGCATTTGTAAAGCTGCATTTCAAAGGGAATCGGCCAGGAGACCCTAAGGCGGGGATGACGAGAGGAGTGATGGTAGAACTTTTGAAAGAAATTAGGGCAATATGTTTTACACCTCATAACTGGGGTCCAAGAGAGTTTGTCGGTACGTTCTTCACAGACACCCCTCTGGTGGAGGTGACCCTTTCCTTTATGGACCCCCCGTAGGAAGGGGCTCATGTTGATGGATAAGCCATTTTTGGACCAGAAATTTTTAGAAGGATGTTGCGTGCGCTACTGCCTTTCCGTCTCTCTAAAATTATTCTCAATCGGGGCTTGGGCCATCCATTAGCTCGCCTGCCTTAGATATTAGGACCCTCTTTCTGTCGGTCAATAAGATAGCGAGCTTTTCTGTACAGACCCTGGCAGTAGACTGCGGAAGAAAGGTCAAAGCCTATAAATTTTGCTGAGAGTTCTTCAGCACGATACCCAAGTCCTTAAACTGCTCCCTGGTCGCCATCCCCAACGGACAGCGACCTTCCCAGACAATCTTTCTCAGCTCCGGTAGCTTTTCTTCCCTCTCCTCCACAAAACCATTCCACAGCTTCTTCGCATGCTCACTTTTCATCTCTGGCGCTAACTTCAAAACCCTCACGGAAGCCGGTAGCACATCAACAACCCGTGCGACTTCTTCGTGGCAGAAACCCTCATCCAGAGCCCCATCAAATTGCGACTCCGGGATGGGCTTCTGGAACACGTTGTCATCGACGCGGATGACACGCAGCTTCTGGAAGCATTTGAGCGAGCCGATCCACTGCTCGTCTTCATCATCGCCAACAAGCGAATCTTGGTCGGCTGTCAGGTCTAGTTGCTGTAGGCTGTGGCTAGCATGCTCTCGCAATGCATTCATCATCCCAGTAACTTCGTATCGCCCAGAACCGACTATGCTCCCCGCATGGTGATAAGTGAATCTCTCCAGGCTCTCGATCCTTTCAAGTAGACTAGTAAAAGCAGAACTACTAATAGCACTGTTGCCAATCTTGATCTCTTCGATTCGAGATTTTGCATCCCATGGTTCACCTAGGTACGTAAAATCTTCCCCATCTATCATATTTCCATGCAGTGAGCGCATAGCTGGAAGAGCGGCGAAGGGAGCATAAAGTGTGAAGTCTTCACCCATTTCAGTATCGGTCCTATCCACAGCACACTCAGTCAAATTGGTGAGTGCTTTGCCGTGGCCTTCAGAGGTAGAATCTTGATTCGCGATTGCAATGGCAGTAACGAGCTCTCTGAACCGCTCTATTCGATACGACACGTCTAAGATTGTTATGGATTGTAAATTCGGTAACAAAGACACTATGATGCCGATGAAAGCGTCTACACTTAGACGCTCAACATGGCTAAGTAAGATGCACCAAGTTTCGCGATGATCTGACGCAATAAAAGGACAGTCAAGGACCAATTGGGATATCTCAGAGCGACGGACATTGAGTATGCGGAGTATTTCGTCCTTTAATACTTCCTGCTTCTCATCTTCATCATTATCAGGGTCCCGCGAGTGGGTTGGCTCCAAATGTAGTTCGGTAGGATAATATGCCAGCTCAATCGGAAACTCAAGCAAACGGTCGAGGAACACCAATGGATGAATCTGGTTTCCGATGCGTTGCTTCCATATGTCGTTTGCATCATAGTCGTCCGTGCCAAAGCAAAGGACGGAGTACTGCGACTTCAAACTCGCATGTCTTCGAAGTGCGGCGCAAGAGACCTGGTGAAGAGTCTTGCAAGTCAACGCGAAAGATACTATGGTTGAGAGATGTATGTAGCTGATAATACGAAGCGTGATTTCATTCGGAAAAGCTAGCAGAGACATCGACATCCGTACACAGTGTGGTTGCATGTTTGAATATGAAATCAATGGATGTGCAATCTAGTAATACACTTGCACGGTCGGCCCGGCTGCCAAGTCGCCCAACCCCTTTGGGTAAGAGTGTCCGGCAGGCTCTGCAATTGAGGATCATCACGTGACATCCCTCCGCAAAAGGGAGGTGCATATGATTCTGGTCCTCCTGAATAATTTTCCTTCCACATTATCGCACCTGCTTGAGGCCGGCATCATTATCTGCAACATCCCATCGAGATTGACATACCAAATCCATCGTAGCCGCAAACATACTGATACTTTCTAATCTTGTATCTTCAACAGCAGGACTAGGTAAGCAATTGGATACGGCTGAGTCTTCCGATGCTAAAATTCTTCAGGAAGAACATATCAAGAGCCCCGAGGTCTCAAACAACAAGTATGACCCAACAGGCAAGCTCAGTGAACTTTGTATCCCGCCATTGCGGCGACCAACACGTGATCTGCCACAAGTATCAGTGGACGTACATGGACTCATCAGCAGCTAGTCCTCATTCTATCATATAGAAAGCTACGCAAAACAGCTTCCCATAGCTCAAGTTTCTCTACATCTTTACACTTTTGATCATATAGCTCATTTCTTGTATGGCGTCTGCCGCAGTCCATGTTCCTTCCCATCACAGTAGTAAAATAGCATTGCCAATTCGGTCACCTACGTTTGGAACTGAAATTTGTTGTACATGCACTAGAGGTATGATTTGATACTTACGACTGCGGACGCGACCTCTTTCTCGGGAGCGTAGTGTTGTAAGGCGATGAAATCAACCTTGATGGGCTGGCTCGTGGATTTCACGAACCAGTCAATCTCATTTTTGACGTTTGTGTTGGCGGGAGCACGTTTTTCGATACAAAGCTGCTGGATGATCGTTGTTTATGTCGAGATTGCCTGGTCATGCGGGATGCAGCTATCAGGCTCAGAACCACTTTGGTGTCACTATACTTGAGCTTCTGGAAGTTCAGGTATACGATTGGGCGGGAATATCTGCTTGGTTGTATGATATCTATAGAAATGAGGTCTTATATACATGAGGGATGTCAAGATGCAAAGCCCAATAGGAAAAATGTCGCAGGCTTCAGAGGCAACCACATCTCCTAATTCAATACTAGAGGATGACGTCGCCGGCGTTGCTAGAGACTTTGATCCTAGTTATGACTTCGATGTTAGGCGAGAACGATTTGGCCCATGATAGTGAAAGCGGCGATGGAGTCCGCGTCCCAGCTGTAGACCCATGGCGCCGCTGTCCTTTACCATGTCCTCGATGTGCCAGACAACTTAGGCGTCGGCAACTGTCGGAGCGCTGCCTCCGGACGAAGGCGGCTTAGGGGGCCAAACAGGCGCTGGGGCAAAGTGGTACGGCCCTGGCTGTTCTTCCAGAGGCAGATGGTGTGTGGGAGGATTTGAGGCGGGATGCTTGGGCCAAACAGGGGCGGGAGCGAAGTGGTACGGTCCTGGCTGTTCTTCAAGAGGCAGAGAGTTTGTAGGAGGACCAAGAGCGTCATCTCTGCGCTCAACAAAAGCGAGAGCAAAGTGATACGGCCCTGGTTGTTCTTCGAGAGGCAATGAATCTGCGGGCGGATGAGGGGCGGAATTTTTGGGCCACACAGGAGCGGGGGCAAAGTGGTACGGGCCCGGTTGTTCTTCGAGAGGCAGAGGATTTGTGGGAGGGTCGGAGGCGGCGTCTCTAGGCCAGACGGGCGCTGGGGCAAACTTGTAGGGTCCAGGTCGTTCTTCGAGAGGCAGAGAGCTTCCGGGGCTGGGTGATGCTACTTCGGAAGTGCTGCTCATATCCTCGGCCCTCTTGGCTGGACCTGTTCTCTCCGCCCCTGCCCTTGGTGGATTGGACTCCCACTCGTCACCCAGGCCAGGCATAAAGAAAACAGGAATGTGAGTTGGAGATGCATGCTTGCTCTAGTCCTGCTTGGCGCACACTGATGCTCAGACAATAGCTGAATGGGAGTTAAATGGGAAAGAGGTCTACTCTTGGTGCGTTGCAAAGAGGAACAAGGGGAACGAAATAGGATTTTAGGAGACATTCTACCAGCTTATGCCGAAAACTGGAGCAATTCGAACAGGCTATAGCGTAACGATAGCGGTCGGAAGGAAGGGTCTTGTGACGGCGAGGCGGCCGCTTCAACTTGGCGAAACCATCACAGATAGCCTCCTACGCAGGGATGCCAGGGTCCGAGGCAACGCGTGTAAACGAAGTCGATGAAGCAACGGGATGTTTGTAAGTCCCTCCCTTGCAACAGGCATCTGAATAAGGAAACATTGCACCTGGAGAGGTGCGCTTGAATCGCTTAGAAACAGGAAGTTTCAAGGGGTTTCAACCCAGCTTGGCGGATCCTATGCCGGGGTGAGAACATCAAGAGGACAATGGGGTAACACCACCGAATAGCACGGACTCGGAGAGCTTGCCAATTGGATTGTGATAGCAGGGACAGTCAGAAGCCGTCGAGCGCTTCGACGAAGCCGGGGTTCTAGCAATCGCTTTGGTGTTTCCGCTGAGGCCAGATTCTGTACTTTTGATGGCTCATCCTGAACAAAGTGTCGAGGTACTGTGTCATATTAAAGGCCACTGTAATAGATCGGCATGCTGACTGATACATAGATGCACGGGAGTAGCTATCGAAAGAGGTAGGTTAAAACTGTCGTAACGGCAAGATGCAGTGAGTACGTAATAGGAATCTGATGGTTAGGGAATTCCAGTAATTCAGATCTAATTAAGTGTAAGCGCACTGATAGTGGTAGTGGTAGTGTGCACAATTAAGCGTCCCACCCCTGAAGAAGAAGTCTACGTCCTGGATCGGCTGTATCTCGGCTTATATACATATCGGGTTAGATCAGCCATGTCCCTCAAAGCAACCAACCACTAACTTCAACAACACTTGAATGCCTCGAACCCTGGCCACTCCAGCAATACATGTAGGCACTCGCCGGGGTGACTATTTTGCCAGAGCCCTGGGGATTCTCTGGCCACTTGAGATTAAGCGCTGCTGCCTCTCTTTTGGCGTGCCCGCTACTCCGCCTGGTTGCCGCTCCGGCCTACCTGGCAAACAGCTTATGATCTTCGGCAGTCGATCTCACAGAACATCATACTTGCGTCCCCTGCAGGCTTAGACAAGCATCGACCGAAGGCTGCTTCCCATACTACTATCTGATCCTCTTACCTTATTAAATTTCGGCCTTCGATCCCTCGATGATGTCAGGTCGCAAGTCCATCTCCGATCTTCCTTCTCGCACATTCTAGGAATACGGAGCCCTGGTTAAGCGGGTAGATTCCGAAAGCTCCCACTAGACTTGTCCAAATACTAATGCCGACCGTAGAAAAGCTTCTCCCTGGTACCATCGACTTACAAACCAATCCAGGGAAAGCACCGCGAAGTATTGTGCAGCCGTTCTCCTATCGAGTACCTCTTGCGTACCCACCCACACTCGTCTGGCTTGTCCATGAGTCACGCCGCACATACGGGTTCGTCAGGGAAGATCTTAAGAGAAGGACTACCTATACACTACGTGGCTCGGCGACGATCCAGAAGACTTAAAGGCGCCTTATCAATAACGAGAGAGCACACATTACGCGGTGGTAAGATGCTTTGGATCCCTCACAACCTTCAATAATATCAGCTACATTGCCCTACTGCGTGCTTAAGCCCAGCGCTCTCTCAACAAACCTTCTGCTCCGTACTATCGGGCGTGCCTCGTCTGCCCAAGTCGATACTATCGGCAAGCGAGAGACGCTGCAAGAGCAACCCGACAGACTGTTTTTGGCAGCGCTCCTCTTCCGCCTTGGCTTTCCCACGCACGTTTCCTAACAATGATGCGGCTGTCGTCTTCACGCTGATCTATTGGCGGAGACTACTGGATCCCAGCAAGCTATCACACTCGTTTACCGAAGGCCTCCAACATAGATTATGTCGAGCTCTCTTCAACAATCGCCACCAAGCAATAACCTCGCCTTCAGATTCTATTGCACTCTGATATCTCTCCAACACACCGGCTCATGCGGACTTCAGAGAAGGCATCGGTAGAGGAAAGAGGTTATTCGACTGATGCGGACACACTTAAAAAGCATGGTGACTCGGGACTTCCGTTGCCGGCCAGCACCGAAGACGATGGCAAAGCGAAGCAGGGCGGGCGCGCACTGATAAGAGATATAAGAGCTTGCCGATAAAACAAGTGAGTGGATAGTACACTACGGACGTAGTCAGGTGCCGGCCTTCAGAAGTCTCTGTGAGCGTGCGCATTTTGGTCACACTGGATCCCTTTCACTCGTCGGGAAGACTTGCAAGTGTACCTGTTTCGCTGAACGAGGTTCCTGTGCTCCGATACAGGAGATTCATTGCCTTCTCTCTGCTCTTGGTGTCGTGGCAGACGTTATTCCTTTTTAGGATCGAGGCCAGTTTCCGACCTGATGATGGTGTACAGCGTCGCCGAATTCAGCTTCGGACACGTGTTGCAATAAAACTGCCAGCTTTTTTGGAGCGGCCAAAGACAGACGCGTGGTCGACGGGCATGCTTAACAAAGGGCTTCCGAGTGTGCTTGCGGGTACCACTTGTGATCGTGACGAAAGCTGTGACAAGGCCTGCAGGGAATTTTGTATCGATGCGAAAATCCAGAGATTGGACATCTGGGAGAGGGATCATCGTGGAGTCACTCAGCAACAAGTTACGGTCAAGGACACTCCGGCTGTTGGGGGTTCGTTGAGGCCATGGATAGCCGATAGAAGCTGGCAGGGTCTCTGTTCACGAAGCCTGTACACCTTCTCCAGAATCTCATCGACCTTGATACTCAATCGAAACCAGTCAAAGTCTCGTATATCGTCGCCAGGAACAATACTGGGCAAGTACTATTTCGTTCCCTTTTTGCCACATCGTCTTGAACATTCCTTTATACTCTCTGCTTGAATCCTAGATCTCAGAAGTAGTGCCACAAAGATCCTGTCATGCTCTTAGTCCAGGGATCATTCTTACTTCCTTCATCTCAAATTATCATTACTATTTAACACGATCTCAGCTTTGAGCTTGGCCCGAAAGGCCTGGAGACTCTCGCTTGTACTATGTTTCTGCCGAAAACAAGAAATAGAGTATACGACTGTCCAGTGGAAGCTTTTGTCTCTCCATCAATTGCCAATATACTTGGAACAATTCTATTGTCTGTCTTTCCACTTCTCCCCTTTGCTTGCCATCGCAATCATGCTTCCAAAGACATAGATCATTGTCGAGCACGCAAAGCACAGAAATCATTGCTATGCTGTTTGCTCATAATGTATGTGTCGCGCCATTCCATCCGTGCTCTTTGACTCGGGCAGTTGAGAACCATGAGATGTACGTGCGCCTAGAATCGAATCCTCAGATCTTGACCTGGACACCAATTTCACTAATTCTGGTGTTATAGATTAGGATAAAAGTAAGGTTTCATGCACAGGGTTATCCAGACCTACGTCCCTCCCGCGTGCAACAATGCCATCAGCATTGCGCTACCTGTTGGCGGGAGATACTGCACTTCGTACTTTTCAAGCATGTTAAACAGAACGATCTAATCTAACGAAATTTGCACGAAGGTAGGGTTATCTAGATGGACGTACAGAGGCCAGACCAGAATTCAGGTTCACAATTTACTAAACAAGCGGCTGTATATTGCGATTTATGACAAGGAGTTTGATTACTATTTTGCAAGCAGAACGACGAGACAACCAAACAGACCGATTCATTAGAGAGCTGATTGCCATCTGACAGTGCTGGTTTTCAAAATCAGATATATGCTCTAAATGAGCTTCATTGCAACCGGTTCAATCACGACTATCCTGACGAGCCAAAAAGAAGTTCTTCTCAAACGGAAACAACGTCGGCCGCCTTGCCTCCGGCTCTTCACACGCATGCTGCCACAAAGTCTCGACACGCTCCCTCCCAAAGTCTCCACCAGCGGCGTAAGCAAAGGTAACGACAGCGCGATGGCCGCGTAGCAGCACACCGCCACAATTGAGATATTCAACCAGTAACTCAGACCGTGGACCGCGAGGGTGACACACAGCCAAGAGCTAGGCTCCAGAACACGATGCCGTGGATGAGGTAGATGGTAAACGTATGTGGGGAGAGGAGCTTGAGGGGTTTCAGGGAGAAGAATTTTTGAAATGCAGGGCTCAGTTCAAGGGCAGCTTGGAGTCACGTGGCGAAAGCAACGCCGTCCAGTCGAGGGATGTAGTATGGCGGGTACCGCGCAAGGCCGGCTTGTGAGATTGACAAGCCACTCGAAGAGTCGGGATGGATACGCACTCGAACGTTGGGTAGTTGATGCCTGTCAGCTGGGTAACAAGGTCGATGCTTAGTCCTGCTGGAGCCAGCACAATACAAGATGTGAGCAGAGGGTAGTGGATCAGCGGGCGCGCGTGCACGTATGTGCGCCACCGATACGTCACATCCAAGTCTACGAGCACGATCGCGATGTAGAAGTACGATCCAAAGAGAGAGCGTACTAGTGGTTGGTAATACAGAAGACGTCAGACCCAAATCATTTTCAGAGTGTTCGAATCTCACGGGTGACGATAACGGCGAGCGGAGCCGCGCAAGACCCTTGCAGCTGAATGGGGATGGTCCACAAGACCCCGCTACAGAAATTGTTGGTGATCCGGGGAACTACATTTGGGATCAAAAACGCCAGCTCCAAGATCTCGGTCGGGAACTTCCCCAAATCGGTGAGTTTGACCGCGAAAGGCCAAGTCGACCAGGTGATGGAGGGCAGGTACTTCAGCCATTTGACTGCTCTGGTGTCGACGAAGAAATACTCCAACAGCACTACAGCTGTGATTGGGACTATGAGGCGAAAGGTCCTTCGTACCTACATGTCGGCAACTGAAAGAAGGTCGCCGGTACACAGGTAGTCAGATATGAGGAAGCGGTTTGAAGTCATCAGCAAATGGCCCAATCCAGATGAGGTTGAGCAGAGAGCTGGTGATTGTTCTTCTCGCGACGGTTTCGCGACGGTTTCGCTACGGTAATGCGTGAAGGCTTCGGGGTTCACGATACCAGAGACAAAGGTCAAGTGAAGTGAATGACGGTGACGAAGAGAGCAGAAAACGTAAACAAGCCAGCAAGATACTCTATATGCTGTTGGCCTTTGGGCAAGCTTCACAAAGCTTCAAGCGACATCGTCTGGTCAGGCTTGTCTTCTATAGACTGTTGAAAAACCACTGGCCCATTTGTCTGGACGGCATTGCCAAGCTGTGCACTGAGCCTGCTACTGAGCCTGAAACCTAGGGATCTCGGTAGCCGCTCGTCTTCGATCACTTCGCTTACGGCATCATCTGCAAGCTCTCTCACAGAGATAATGGCATTGCTTTGTCGCCACACGTAGCTGTTTGCAGGTTCTCATACAGAGATTGTCGCATTACTTTCTCGCCAGCTGTAGCCTTCAGAAATTGACGTGTCTGCATTCTGGGTCGAGGATAGTCTAGTTGGCGAGCGATTGGCGAGCGGAGCTTTAGACCATCTCCACTGCTGTAAGTCCTATTGTGCAAGATCTTGCTGTCAGATCCCGTGAGATGCTTGCCACCAGCCTTACCATCGTCATAACGTGGTTCCTCGGGCTCTGTGTGTTTCTCGGATATCAAGTCACTACCTTCATGGTTGAGCGACGAACACTGGCTCGCTCTTGGTGTCGTTCGATTAATAATAGTCAATCTGCGCTTCTTGACTGAGATTGAACTTCTCCTGCGCTCGCTTCCAGATAGGGCCCACGAGTACAGAAGTAGTCATAGTTATGCAACACACCGCGATCCATATAGAGATCCATAATTTAGATCTAGCCTTTGGCGTTTGTTTCCATCCTAATTTTGCCGCCGCCTAGAGGTAGAATGACAAAGCGCGAAGCGTTGTGTCATCCGCCGAGCAGGCTTTCGAAATCTCGCACAGCTCGTCGAGCGTTAGGTAATTATTCTCGGTCATAGCTGACGAAATTGAAAAACATTCGTACCCATCCAACGTGTGCCGAAGTAGGCTGCCCTGGGGGACCCTGGAAGGGCTAGGTATTCCCATTAGACCAATGGCGTATAAACAGCGGCGAAGGCGTAGTGGATAGCCCTCCCTTTTCGTCTCTGGAGATCGTCCGTGCTACATAACCGCCGATGTAGAACTTGATATATTCAATCCAACATTAGTACATAATAGTAAACTTCTCCAAGTCAGCGAGCTTTTGACTCTGATCCACCCGAACCATTCAATATCCCTGGAAAGAACCCTCTAAAAGCTAGTTAGAAAAATTCACGGCACGCCTGTACCAGATGCCAGCACTCCTACTCTCAATCTCTCACCCTCCCACAGAGAGACTCAGTAACTCCCACATGCAAAGCTGTTTCAGGAGATCTTAACGCCGTACCAAACGTTACCGCGCACAAAATTTACGGGATACCGCTAACTCTCATACCCGGCCTCGAAGCGCATCGGGATGGGTGGCAAGCCTAACGTCAATATAAGTGCGAATCGCTATCTCGCTGCAATTCCTGGACAGTGCTTTAGGGTTTGGGATGGACTTCTTATAGAAGGTTGTGCTCCACTGTCAGAAAAGCGAAAATAAGCCACCAAGGCTTGATGGGAAGTCTAAACGCCAGAACTTCGATCGATATTCGTCATCTCAGAGTTTCTTATGGCCGATGGTGAGACATTGAAGATGCTGTCCTCCCAAAAGAATGTGGATGTATTTTCTCGATTGCTTGAGCCCAAATTTCTCCCAGGCTACGCAAGTGTACTCCCAGTGCGATGGAGATGGAAGTCGAAGAAGTCTCATTGTACAGTTCCCGAGATCATGACCGAGCCATATGGTCGTAATCAAAATTGCCTTCTCGGGCTCCGCGATCTATTGACAGTCGAGCACTTCCTCTGGACAATCCTCTCAACTCTCATCCCCACCAACATCATCAACAGCGCCCATAACGACGACCTCATATATGAGCTCATCCTGCGCCAGACACTTTCGGTGCTGTTCTGGAACAAGTCGCTTATCCACTCCTCGCTCGTCTTGCTTCCCACGCGTTCGATCTGCATCCCCTTTCTCCAGAACCCAAGCTCAGCAGCCTCAGCGAGCTGCGTGTTCCGTCGGAGTATTCGTCTGTGATTCCCCATTGCCATGGCTCTTGCCATTGTCAAGATCCTTTCTTCCACGATTGGCATGCGCATATAGCCTACTTTGTTTTGAAGACGGGCAATGCCAGTATTGCGACACCTTACTGCCTCCCGACTGCTCTCTCCTATCTCAATGGCGTTTTTAATCTATTTTGGACAACGTCCAAGTTCGAGCAGCAGGCCGGCAATACCGCTGTCCCTTCACAGACGATATGGATTGTCGCCTTGATATACTCCCGGAGCTATACCGTGTTGATAACCATGGTGATTTTGCCCTATACGCGGGCGGCGTGGCGGGTCAAGGCTTATCTCTGCTTTATCTTCACGGACGGCGTGGTGGGTACAGAGTTGGGCTTGATATTCCATCACGGGGCTGCTTCTAGCTGACGTAATAATGAAAACAGAGTATCAAGAGAAAGCAGAACAGGGAATCAGTATCTGGAAGACTTCGAAGAGATGCCCCGTTTGAATACCTTGTGGGATTCTCGTGGCGGCGGAATTGGTGTGGCAGTATCTCTGGACGGATTGGAGCCCATAATATCATAGCGGCGGCCTGTATTATATTAGCGATATCGATATTCGAAATAATCTGACTGAACTACAGCCAAGGAGCGATAACTATCTTCTGCTTGTAGACTTCTTCTATCTGCGAGAGAGATTTGCACCTCTGCGGAGACTTTTCAGGAACTTTTGTTCGTGTATCTTGGGAGACAATCGTTAAGTAGGTCTTCAATCCAATGTTTTCTGGACACGATCTCCAAATGGAGACATTGTTGTCAAGATCACCCTCCCTGCTAATTTTTATTCTTGAATAGACATCTTTCTCGTACAGAACATCATCGTATACACAGTCGATATCAAGCTTTATATGCGACTTGCGAAGAAAGACCGCTTGCCAGTAGCAGTCGCGAGATCAGTCTGCCTCATCATCTGTACAGCAGTCACCATGCTAGTCGCCGAAATCTTCTACCGATACATCGACTATCCTTCGAAAGTTTCGTCTCACATTATGTTTAACTGGATACGTCGATAAAACCAGCAAGTATAAAATCCAACAGGAAATTAAGAAACAATGAACCAAGAACGATCAAAGCTGGTACTCAGCGAGATATACCTTCGTTACAAATTCTACAATAAGTTGAACACGTTGGATCAGAATCCTCATATTGCGCAGTGGGTGTTTGTATTCGAAGTGTGTTGGAACCTAGAGTAATCATGGTTAATCAGAATCTTCAATCTTACAAAGCTTCCTAGCTAGCCCACAAGGCTAGCAATCACGAGTGCTGTAATAGTTTGCCACCTCAATCCCATGTGTTCCTTTCCTTTCTCGCAAGCTTCTTATTGGGTGCTTATACTAATCAAGATTTGACAACATTTTGCTTCTATAGTAATAAAGTCTTCTTGATAAATTAATCTATTAACAAATCATTTCGTCAATATTTTGTTATTAATTGTTCTTAAAGAGCAACAAACCCTAGAAAATAAACAATCTACTAACGAGTCGAATAGACGCAAAGACAACACTATATATATTGTTAATTAAGTAAGCTCTATATTTTTCTTGTCTTAGTGCTTTAGATTCCAATTATTGTTTAAAAAACAAGTTTTTTCTCTCGAAATCTAATTTAAAAAGTAGTTATACTTTTGTTTTTAATTTTCGCGATTGCAATTTAGAGTCTTTTTGACAATTTTTAACAATAATCTTGATTTTTTATATAAAATCGACAAATAATAGTGTGATCGTTAAGTTAAATCGAACACTTTTTTCTTAATTTAACTTATTCTCTTAAGTTTTGTAGAATTAGATTAGAATTAAGATGCGAACTCGATTTTAAAGTCAAGTTTCGTCAAGTTAATGTCAAGAACTTAAGTTAACTTCGTCGCATTAACATTCGTTTATCTTATTTTATCTTATTTTATTTTATTTATGCGTTAATTTAATTAAGCTAGCGTAGAATTTATGTTAACTTAATTAGATTAACGCATAATTTACGTTAACTATATATAATTAGCGCGTTACGTAACGTTACGTAATTAAATAAGTTAAGTTAAACATTTAATGCGAATTCTTCGTTTATCTTATCTTGTTAAACTAGAAAATTTGTTTAATCTTAGAATTAAAATTAAACGAATTAACTCGATTAAGTTAAAACTCGACTTAATAATCACATTAACAAATAATATATTATAGTCTTTTATTTTTTAGTTTATATATATAATGCAAAAGTTAAAATAACTTTAAAAATATTTGTTTAAACTTTTATTATAAATAGAGTTTATTATATATATTAAATATAAATAGAAATAATAAATTGTATAAAAATATTAGATAACAATATTTATAATTTGTATTTTATATTTTGTTTATAAAAAAAACAAAATTTTAAACTTGTTATTTTTTTACTTTTTTTTCTATAATTCTTTTATATTATTTATTATTATTTTTATATTTTAATTATATTAAGTTTCTTGTTACTAAATATTATATTATTAAATGTAATTTTTAGAATTTTTCTTTTATTTATTATTTATTTATATTATATTTAAATTTAAATTTTACTTTATATTTTAAAATATATTGCTATTTAATTTCTTTATTATATTAAATATAACAAATATCTTTATTTAATTTAATATTATTTAATTTATTTAAATATATATAATTGCTTATATTTGTATTAAAGTTAACTAAATTAAATTTAAATATCTTTAAAAATAATATATTAATTATATATTTAATTACTTTAAAATTTTAACAATTAAGTTTAAATCTATAGAAACAATTTTATTTTATAAATATCTTAAGATATTTAATTTAATTCTTTAGATATTAATATATTTATTAGCAAAAAATATTTTTGCTTTAGCTATAATTAATAATATTTAAATTAATAATATCTTAAAACTATTTATTATTATAATAATAATATTAAATATTATTTTCTTTTTAGTTGTAAACTTTTTTTAATAGATTTAAAAATATATAATAAAATTGTAAATATATAATTTTAGTTTTTTGTATTTTTGTTATATATTTTATATTTTTTTTAAAAATATTTCTTTAATTGATTAATATATATAGATTTAATAATAATTATATTAAGTTTAACAATTTTATAGATATATTATTGTTAAGTTTTAATACTTATTTTATTTTTTTTATTTTTTAATAAATTTTAAACTCTTTTATTAATAGTAAAAAGAATAAAATATAATTTGTATTTTCTTAATTAAGATTTAATTTTTTAAGAAATAAATTATTTTTGTTAAAATATATTTGTAAATAACTAATATTTATAATATATTAAATAAAAAGAACAAATCTTTTATATTATTATTTTTATTAATTATTTTTAATAATTAGTATAAAATATATTTAAACTTCTATAAATATAATATTTTTTAATTTATTATTTTTAATTTAACTTTAAAGATATAATAATTATTAATTTTATTAATTAATATAAATTTACAACTACTATATTTGTTTCTATATACTAGTAAAAATATAAATATTATAAGAGATTACTATAAAGTTTAAGATTTTTATAATATATATTAATTGTAAAACTAGTTTTATAGATTCTATATTTTATTATATTAAAATCGAAAATATTAAACTTATTATTACTTAAATTATATACAATAACTTTATTTTTAATATTAACTTAAAGAATTTGTTTTTAATTATATAAATAAAATATTATAATATTATTGCAAAATAGAAAACTTTTATAAATATAATATTCTTAGATTAAATTTATATATTTATTAAATATATAAATAAAATAAATTTGTTAAAAATTTAATAAAAGTATATTATTCTTTATAAATAAAAAAAGATATTAATTAATAATTATACAATTATAAATAATATTAAAGAAATATTAACTAATAATTATAAAGCAATAAATAGTTTTAAAGAAATATTAATTAATAATTGTACAACAATAAATAGTAATAAAAAACAATAATTAATAGTTATATATTAATAAATAATTATAAAGAAGATTTTAAATTAAAATATTGTAGTTTTAATAATAATAAAAAAGACTTTAAATTAAAATATTATTACTTTAATAATATTAAAGAAAATTCTAAATTTAAATATTGTTACTTTAATAATAATAGAGAAAACTTTAAATTTAAATATTATAACTTTAATAACAATAAAGAAGATTCTAGATCTAAATATTATAATTTTAATAATATTAAAGAAAACTTTAAATTAAAATATTGTAGTTTAAGATAATAAATTAAAAATATATTAAAGTAAAGATTTTAATCTTTATATTTAAAGAACTAGCTAAATAGAATAGAAATTATAAACAATATTTCTATAAAAATATTATATAATTTAATATTTAATAAAACAAGTTTATTTAAACTTTAAATCTTTAAGTATTATAATAAATAAGTTTTTTCTTAATTAATTAAAAATATACAAATTAATTATATTTATTTTTAAGTATATTAATATAGTTTATCTTTTCTATTTTTTTAGTAATATTATAAATTAATATTGTTATACTTAATTTGTTTTTAGTTCTTTTATTTATTAAATTAATAAATTTTTACTTTTACTTTTATTAGTATTTTTAAAATTAATTTAAGAAAATATATTATAATATAATCTTTATTTAACTAATAATTATTTTTAAATTTATTTTATTTTAAAGATATATTTAGTAGTTTGTATTTATACAATATCTAGTTTTATTAAATTTAATTATTTTTAAGTTTAATATATTAATTATACTTTTAAGTTATTTTTTAACTCTAATATTTAAATTAAAATTTATAAGAACAATTTTATTTAATAGATATTTTAAAATATTTAGCTTAACTCTTTAGATACTAGAAGATTTATTAATAAAAAAATAATTTTGTTTTAGTTATAATTAATATTACTTAAGTTAATTATAATTTAAAATTATTAAGTATTATAATAATAATATTAAGAGTTACTTTCTTTACAAATATAAATATAATTTTTATTATTTCGAAAATATATAATAGATAAATACTTTTAGAATTTTGTACTTTTGTTATATAATTTATATTTTCTTTAAAATTATCTTTTCGAATAAATAATATATATAACAACAACAATAGTATAAACAAACTTAATAGCTTCTAATATTTATTGTTTTTAATATTTAATATTATATTTTCTTTTTTACTTTTTAATATTTTCGAGCTTTTTTATTAACTAGTAGAAAAATTAATCGAAATTTATATTTTCTTAGTAAATTAATTATTTAATTCGATTTTTTTCTAAATCTAGAAATCGAATCAAATTTCTAATTATATTAAACTATATTTTAGTCTAATATAATTAGTATTTGTATAATATTTGTATCGAAAATCGAATTTATATAAAATTTAATTTTTAATAATTAATTTATTTCTTAGATAAGATTTAAGTTATTAAATTTAACTATTTTTTAAACTAAAATATTGTAAAAAACAATTAATATTTATAAGATATTAAACTTAAAAAATAAATTAAATATCTCTTTTTATTTATTATTGTTTTTTAATAATAAATATTATAAATTTTCGATTTTTAACAAAACAAATATTCTTTTATTTGTTTCTATTAAATTAATTAAAGTTGCAAAATAGTTATTAAATATATTAAATTATATATATATATATATTACTATTAAATAAATATATATATTACTAGAGATTAATATTAAATATAATATATTTTAATTACAATATTAATATAATTTAACTTATCTTCTATTATATTTATATTAAAAATAATAAGCTTAAATTTATATAAATTAAATTTAAAAAATTTACTTTTAATTATAGTTTAAATAACTTTCTTTTAATTGTATAAATATAATATTACAACTTTTTATTAATTATTATTAATTACTTTTTTGCTATAAAACAAAAAAAAATTTATTAATATTATATTCTTAAACTAAATAAAAATATTTATAAAATATAATAATAATATATTTTTTGCAAAGATTTAACAAAAGTATATTAACTTCTATAATAATAAAGTTTATAATTAGAAATTATATTTCGAAGAATATAAATAAAGAATTTGTAATTAAAATTGTATTTTAATAAATATAAGTAAAAAAAATGTAATTAAAGATTGTACTTTAATAAATATAAATAAAAATTTAAATAAATATAATAAAAAGTGTAACAAATTTTAGTTTAATTGTTAAACTTAATTTTGCGAAAAAATTGCTAAGTAATTAAGTTTAAGAAGCTTAACTTTAAAAAATCTTAAATTTTAAAAAATTTATAACTTTCTTGTATTTTATATGTATTTTATTAAAATTACATTATTTTATAGAAAATTTAACGTACTTTTATACAAAAAAGAATTAATTAATTTAAATTAATCTACGTAGCGTAATTAATTAATTTAACTTCGAATTAAATAAAGAAATTTGTTCGAATTCTTAGATTAAATAAAAAAAAAATTCAATTTAATTCAACAATTATACTAATAAATACAATAGAAAATATAATAAATATAATAAAGAATTTAATAAATACAATAAATATTAAAATAAATACAATAAATATTAAAATAAATTTAATAATAATTCGAATAAATTTAATAAAAATCTAAATAAATACAATAAAAACATTAATTAAAATATTAAAATATTTAACAATATATTAAAGATTTAATAATTATTGCAATTTAATAACAATTTTTTTTTTACTTTTATAACTTTTTTTATTTTTTTTTAAGATTTAATTTTTTGTATATACTTTTATAACTAGAATATTTTTTAGATATAAATTGTATTTCGACTTTTTAATAATATAATAAATATTAATCTCTTAGATACTTTAATTCAAATTAATATATAATTATTATTTAATAAAAAAACTTTTTTATAACTATTTTATAGAACTTATTATAACAAAGATTGCTAAATAATTAATAAATTGTTTTTCTACTATTGTTAATTATATTAAAGCAAATAACTTTTATTAAGTTGCAATATATAAATAACTTTATTATTAATTTAGTATTTATTATTTTCTTTTTGTTAATTTTAGAGATATTATAATATTAAATTATTAGTATAATTGTTATATAGAATTTCAATTTAATTAAATTAATTTGTTTAATTCTAATTCTAGAATTAAACAAATTTTCTAGCTTAATAGAATAGAATAAATAAAGAATATCTATTAAGTATTTAACTTAATTTATTCAATTATATAATATTACGTAATGCGCTAATTATATATAATTAGCATAAATTTTACGCTAATTTAATCGAATTAATATATAGATAAAATAAGATAAAATAAAATAAGATAAACAAATACTAATACAACAAAATTAACTTGAATTCTTAGTATTAATTTAATAAAATTTAATTCTAAAATCGAATTTGCGTTTTAATTCTAATTTAATTGTATAAAACTTAAGAAAGTAAATTAAATTAAGAAAAAAATATTCGATTTAACTTAATAATTATACTATAGATTATATTGTTTTTGTTAATATTGTTATAGTTATTGCTTTTAATAATAATAATAAATACTTTTTAATTTAATTTATTGCAAATTTTTATCTTTATTTTTTTATAAATACTATTATAAATTAAATAAATCTATAATAGTTATTATTAATTGTTAATAAAATTCTTAATATTAAAATAATAAATAAATATTTAAAAAATATAAATCTTTTTAAGATTATATAATCTAAAAAAAATTATTATTAAGTTAAATACAATTTTTAAGCTTAATATTATATAAAAGATAAATATTATATAGTTTCTTTAACTATTTTTAATAAAAAACAAAACTATTCTTAATTAAATTATATAGAAATTGTATTATACTAAAATTGTCGAAGATCTTAGATAAATCTTAAAACTTTAAAAACTTAGAATTTTGTATTAATTAAAAGTATAAATTACTATTAAATTTTATTTAATAGAGAATATTTATATAGTTTGTTTAATAGCTTTGTAATATTGTTATTAATAATAATAATATTTTTAATAAAGAAAATTAATATAAAAAGAAAATTTAAGATTAACAATATTATTATAAAAATATTATTGTAAATATTATATATTTATTAGCTTTTTAATAAAATAAGTTAATTAATAAGTTTTTTTTTTAAGTATTTCTTTTATTTTTAAATTAATAACTTTCTTTATCTTAATTTTACTTATAATTAAAATATAAAAATATTTACTAGTTTTAACTTTTTTTTGCATTTTATCTTTATAAGACTCTAAATTAATAAGATTTATATATAAGTTAATACAAGATATATTTGTTAATAAATTTTTCGATTTTTTCTTTTTAATATTGTTAAATATTCTTATAGATTTTTTTTATTTATTTCTTTTTTTATATAGTAAAAAAGAAAAATATATAGATTATTCTATTATTATTACAAATATTACAAACTATATAATAATTACTATAATAAATATAATTAATATTAAATTAAAATAGCAAAATATCGAATATTATTTTATAGCAATATTATTATTAATATTAAATTAATATTATTGTATCTTAATTGTATCGAACTTTCTTATTAATAAATAAATATATATTTAGTACTTTTTATTTACTTTTTCTATAATTCTAATTTGTTAATTTATATTTATAAAATTAAATTCTATTTAATAATATAAAAAAAAGAATTCTAGAGAAAAGCAAAATAACAAATTTCAAAAAACGTATTATTTATATAGCAAATCGAATTATTTTATAAGAGATTATTAATTATAAAACTTAATAAATTGTTAATAAATTAATATTATGTTAAGAGAAATATTTAATAGTTAAAACAATATTAGAGAGCAAATTAATATAAAAACAAATATTGTTAAGACTAAATCGAATAACAATTATTATTTAATAGAAAATTTAAATTAGTTATAGAAAATTCTAGATAGAATATTATTACACAAAATATTTGTATTTATATAAAAAATTAATTAAGTATTTTAGAAAATTATTAAATCTTATAATTTAGTTATTAATTTAAATAAAAAGTATAATTAAAAAAACTTTTACAAATATATAGAAAACATTATAGATTATCTCGAGACTTTAGTTAGTTTATCGAAGATTATAAACAAATATAAAAAGAAACTAAAAAAAAATATTATTATAGAAAAAAATATATTTGTTATTATTATTATAGAATAACTAAATTTTACAATATATATAAATTTTAGTTAAATAGTTTGTTACAACAATTTATACTAAACTTATCTAGAAGAAAAGAACAAAATTAATTAATTCTTTAGAAAGTTAAAATTAGCAATTTAGCAATAGAAAAAAGCTTAATATAAATAAATATTTAAAGTAGAAGTTACAACACAAAAATAAAGAAAAGTTTAAATTTTTTAACAAAAAATATATTTAAGAAATATAATATATTAGTTTAATAATAGCAATTAAACTTAACAATATATATATAATATTTTATTATATTAATTAAGATTAATAGTTGTCGACTTATAGTAATAGTTAATTCTAATATAATAGATAATTTTATAGTTAAAACTTTTATAGAAAGAGAAAAATATTTTATTTAAAGAAAATCTAATATTTACAATCTAGTAGATATAGATAAAAATCTATTATTTGCAAAAAATAAAAAAATAGATAAAGAAACAAAATTACTATTAATAGCTATTTTGCAATATTATAAGAAATTAATTTTTAATATAATAAAAATAACTATGTATAATATTGTTTTAGAAATATCTTAATTAAAGCAATACAATTTAGAAATTAAGCAAAATATACAAATATTTAGATTTGCGCAATATAATTATACAATTTATATTTAATATATATATCAACAATATTTAATAAGAAATAAGAAATTTAATCGAAATTTAATTGCAAGTAACAAGTTTGTATTTTTGTAAAAAAACAATCTAATAGAATTTAACTTAATAAATATTTACAAAAATTAATTAAACTATAAAATTAAAATAAATAAAGAAAACTATAAATTTTCTAAGAGTTTTATACTATATAATATAATAAGAGAATTGCTAAAATATATATTACAAATATACAATAATTAAAAATATCTATTTTAGAAAAAGAAAACAATTAAGATTTTATCTAAATATTAACTATAAAATTACAAAATTAAACTTAAATTAAATAAACAATTTATATTTAAATTTATATAAATTTTATTCGAAAAAAGCTAGAAACACTTTGCAAATATCTAATAAAAAATTAAAAAATTAAAATTTATTAAAAAAATTTAATTATAGATAGAATGTTCGATTTTCTTTGTATTTAAGAAAAATAAATTTTTTTATCTATATATTAATTATTAGAAGCTAAACAATATTATAATAAAAAATTGATATTTATTATTTAATATTAGTAAACTTCAAAATTAATTATTCGAAGTAAAATATTTTATTAAATTAAATTTACAAAAAATATATAATTAAATTAGAATAAAGATAGAGAAAAAATAAAGAATAGTTTTTTGTATAGAATATAAATTATATAAACATATAATAAAATTGTTCAAACTTATAAATATTTCGACAACATATTAGAAAATAATTAATAATATATTATAATAATATTTAAATTAATTTGTTATAATTTACTTAAATATCTTGAAAATATATATAAATTATATTTTTAAAATACTAAAATATCTAAATAAAAAAAATCTACATTTTAAATTAAAGAAATACAAATTTTATTAAAAAGAAATTAATTTTTTTAAATTTATTGTTAAACAATATAGAATATATATAGATTTTAAAAAATTACAAATAGTTAAAAAATTACAAATTATCTATTAATATTAAGAAAATTTAATTCTTTCTAGATTTTATAAATTATAATAAAAAACTTAATGAGAATTATTTTGTTAATATAATATTACTAACAAATTTTACAAAGAAAAAAATATTATAAATATAAGAATCAACAAAAAAAAATTAGAATCTTAAATTAAAATATTTAAAGAAATTAGTATTAAAAATATATAATTTATAATTATTAAATATAATTAAAATTAATATATTAGATTTAGTTATTAATATATATTTTAATTAAAAATATAAAAATATATAGTATCTAATAATATATCTCTCGAGAAAACTTTTATTAATTAAACAAAGTTATAATATTTACAACAAAAAATTATTTATTATTGTAATTTTTCTAAAATTATAGAAAATATATATTAAAAAATTATTAAAACTTATAATTATTACAAATTATAAATTTTTTTTATACTTTATTACTATTAAACAATTTAATAAAAAACAAATATAATAGTTAAAATAACTTAAATAGTATAAATTTAAGATACAATATATATTAGATAAAAATAATAGCAAAACAAGTATATTTAGTAGAAAAAATTATTATATAAATATAAAAAAATTATTTAATTATAATATACATAAAATTTACAAAAACAAATTACTATTAATAAATAAATATAAACTAAATACTATTTTACAAATATTTAGAAATAATAAGAAAAAGTTTTTAGTAAAAAAAAAAACTTTAAATTATTAAATATTTATTAATAAAATCGACAAATATATAAAGAAATATTATAATAAATTATTGCAAAAAAATTCGAAAATAATTAAAAATTTTAGTTTTTATATTAGTATTGTTAGTTTTCTTAAATAAGATAAACTATTAAGATATATATTAAACAATATTTTAATTATTAGTAGAATAAATATAATATATATATAAGTTATAGCAAAATTTAATATTAGAAACTATCTAAATTGTTATAGAATAAAATTATAATAAACTTTATTATTAAGTTATTTAAGTTAACAAATTTAGTAATTAAAAATAAATATAATTTAATAGTAATAATAATTAACAAACTTATTAAATATTTATATATTATTATATACAAAGAGAAGTTTATAGCAAAATAACTAAAATATATTAAATTAAATTAATTTATATAATATTACAATATATTTAAAAAACTAATTAGTAATAGAGACAAACTCTTTATATTTAACTATTAAAAGATATTTCTATTAATATTAGAAATAAAACTTAGAATATCTATTATCTATTATTTAATTATAAATAATTAAATAGAATATATAAATTAAAGTTTAAAACAATATTTAAAATATTATATTAATAATATTTATAATAATTAAATATTACTTTTATCTATAATAAAATTAATATTAAATACAAAGATTTCGAATATTATTAAAATAATTTTATTCTTTATTAATTATAACAAAAAAATCAATCTCTTTAGAAAAGAGTAAAAATATTTGTTAGTTTAGTTAGTTATTAAAAAAGTAACAATATTAAAAAAAAAAAAAACAATATTTTAAAAATATAAAAATAATTAATTAAGTAATAGAATAAAAATAAAAAATAATATCTTAACTATAGAAAAAAATAAAATATATTTTCTTATAAAAAATCTTAAAACAAAAAAATTATATAAAAAATTATATTATATTAAAATTAAATTAAATTATTTTTTGTTAAAAAAACAAAAAAATTAGTTAATTAAAAACTTAATTTACTTAAAAATATTAAAGTATTTTTAGTATTTTATATTTTATTATTAAAATTAGCAAACATAGTTATATTTTTACAAAATATATTTTATTTCTATTTATAGAAAAAATAACAATGTAAAATTAAGAAAATTTTACAAAAAAAAAATTAAAAATATTTTATTAAATAGAAAAAATTTTCTATTTTTAAGAATATATAAGAATTGCTTAAAAATCTAAAGAAATACTTTAATAAATTATAATAACTTTGTTAGCAACAAAATTATTTATAAAAGTTAACAAAATATTAAAGAACAAAAAAATAAACAATAAATAAACAATAATAATATTGAACAAGATTTCGAAAATTTCTTTAATATATTTAATTTTTTTTTTGCTATTTTTAATCTTTAGAATATTTTGCGATTTTATATTATTTATATTTTTTAAATAATAAAATTAATATTTTTTTATTTTATCTTTTGCGCAATTTTTAGATATAATTTTGTTATTTTATTATTAAGTTTTTTAGTTTTTTAAATAGTTTTATTTATTTTTTAATAATTAAAATCAAATTATATTTTCAATTCTTTTAATAATACTTTTTATATTTAAGATATTTTCTATTTATTTAATAAAATATATTAAATAAAATATATTAAATAAAATATAAACTTAATAAGAATATATTATAAGAAAAATATATTTATAGTAATAATTAATAATTAAATTGTAATATTATTTAATAATTAATATAATTAATATAATTAATATAATAAGAAAAAACAAATAATTTCGAAACAAAAACTCTTAAAAAAAGAAAATAGTATTATAAGTTATATATTGCTTTTTACAAGATAATTAAATAAAAAATCTATTAATAAAATTAAAATAATTAAGATAATTTAATTCTTAAATATCTTAAATTTAGAATTAAAATAATTAAAATAATTAAAATTTTAAATCTTTTAAATCTTTTAAATCTTAAATAATAGAAAGATATATAATTTTTAAATATAACTTTCTTATAAATTATATTTAACTTATCTTAAGTTTTTACTTATTATTAATTTAATTTATTAAATTATTTATAAAGATTTATTAAATATAAAATTATTTATAATTACAATTTTTGTAGATTAATCGTTAAATTAAATTTTAATATTAACATTTTAACTTAATCTAAATACTTAATATTAATCTTTTAACTTAACTTAAAATTAACTTGAGTTAACGATTTTTTAATTTAATTCGATCAACTTGTTAAACAATCGAAAATAACGTCAAAATGTCAAGATTTTCTATTTTAAAAAAAATTCGCATTATTTAAATTACTAAAAATAGTTTAAAAATAATAATGCACAAATAATATACAAATGCATTATTTAAATGCATTACTATATAATATTATAAACAAATTAATTAAATTAATTAATTTAATTAAGTTAATTAATGCACTTTTTTAAAAATAATCTAAATTTTTCGAGTTTTAGCAAATTGAGTTAAGTTATACGCTAAGTATTTTATATCTACTCTTTAATTTAATTTAAATACTTAAGTTAAGATTTTTAATTTAAATCGAGTCTTAACAAGTTAAGAATCTAGTTTAAACTTAATAATTTAACTTGAGGCGATTAGTCTAAATTTTTGTTATTAAATAATTAATTATATTATCTAAAAATATCTACAAATCTTTTCGATAATATAATTTTTTCTAATATTTTTTATAAAAGTATTAGCGTAATATTTTATTATATTATATTTAAGATATTTATCTTTTAGATTAAAACTTTTTCTTTAATAATAGAATTTTAATTAAAACTATATTTTATTTTATATTTCGTCGAAAACAAGTTTAGAAATTTAATTGTATAACTTTTATAACTAAAGAAAACAAAACTCTAGATAATATAAAATTGCTAGAATAAAAAAATTTAAATATATAATAATTATTTTAAAAGTTAAGTAAATATTGTATTAATAATAAACTTTGCAAATATTAATTACAATTTCGAAGATTTATATATAAAAATATATTAAATAAGTTTAATAATCTTTTATATCTAAACTTTAATAAATAGAATAAAATTTTTAAGAATAATATTTATATTATGCTAATAATTTTGTAAAAGATATTAAAGAAAATTATATTATTAAAGAATTTTATAAATATTTTTAAATAATATAAACAATTATTTAATAATAAGAATTGTAATTATAATAATTATAATAATAAATAAAAACTTAAGATAAATTAAATACAATTTATAAGAAAGTTATATTTCTAATTTTTATATATAAAGAAAATATAAATTGCTTATTTTGTAAATATAATAAATATAATAAATATATTAAATATTATATTTAAAATATTTGTTTCTCGAATATATTAAATATAATAATAGATTTGTTTGTAATATATAGAATTTAAATTACTAATATAATTTAAATAAGCTTATAATATTATCTTTTTTTTTCAGAGTTTTTATTTCGAAAATTTAATATTTCTTTATAATATCTTTTAGAAAGATTAATATTAAGAATTTTTCTTCTTATAAGAAAGATTTTCTTAATATTTTAGATTTTATATATTTAGCAATATATTCTTATTGTAATTGTGCAATATCTAATAAGATTTATTATATAAACAATAATTTTAAGAAATATATAAAATATATATAATTAAGTTGTAATTATAATTTAACAATTTTGTTTATTTTAATAAAATAAATTTATAAGAAACAATTATATTTAAAGAAAGAAATATATAAAATATGTATTAAGCTAAGTTGTTTAAAAAAATAATTAAATTTTCTAGAAAAAAAAAAGAAATAATTGTAATAAAGTAAAAAAATATTAATAATTTAAAGATAAATAAAAAAAATTTGCTAAATCTATTGCAAAGATTTCTAAACTATTATTTAATATATTATTTAAGCAATTTTTACTTTTAATTAATTAAAATTAAACTATTGTTTTTTTGTCTAATTTTAATAGAATTTTCTTAGAAGATTTCGACAATAATTGAGATTTTTCTTTAACTTCTATATATTTTTCGAGATAAAATATTCTTCTTATTTAATAAGATATTTTTAATTTTTCTATTATAGAATTTTTTTTATCTTATATTATTTCTCTTTTTGTAAATAAAAATAAAATATATTCTATAAAAATATAATTAAATTTGCTAATTTTAACAATAAAATATTAAATATTAAAAATATTTTAATATTTTTAAATGAATTAAGTTGATAATTAATGAATTTTTTTATTTTCTTAATAAAAAACAATTCGACTTTAATATAATTTAATTTCTTGCTTAAGTTTCTTATTTTAAGATTTTTTATAAAAAGATATATTTTATTACTTTTCTTTAGTTAAGATATTATTTTTTATTTTTTGTTCTAATACTTAATCGACTTTTTCTATATTTTTTCTATATTATTATATATCTTTTTTAATATTATTATTCTCTTAATAACTAATTAAGCTAACAAATATATTTATTCTTTTTCGAAAAAATTAAGTTCTTTATTATAGTTAATAAAGAATAAAGTTATTTTAGTAATATTCGAAATTTTTGTATTTAATATTAGTTAAGCTATAGATAGAAGTAATACTTAATTATTATAAATATTGTTTTAAACTTTAGTTTGTTTGCTATATCTAATTATTTATAATTAAATAATAGATAATAAATATTCTAAGTTTTGTTTCTAATATTTATAGAAATATCTTTTAATAGTTAAATATAAAGAGTTTGTCTCTATTACTAATTAAATCTTTAAATATATTATAATATTATATAAGTTAATTTAATACAATATATTTTAATTGTTCTACTATAAACTTCTTCTTACATATAATAATATATAAATATTTAATAAATTTGTTAATTATTATTAGTATTAAATTATATTTATCTTTAGTTGTTAAATTTGTTAATTTAAACAACTTAATAATAAAGTTTATTATAATTTTATCTTATAATAATTTAGATAATTTCTAATATTAAATCTTGCTATAACTTGTATATATATTATATTTGTTCTACTAATAATTAAGATATTGTTTAATAAATATTTTGACAACTTGTTTTATTTGAAAAAACTAATAATATTATTATAAAAATTAAAGAATTTTAATTATTCTTAAATATTTTTGCAATAATTTATTACAATAATTTCTTATATATTTGTCGATTTTATTAATAGATATTTAAAGTTTTTCTTTTTATTAAAATTTTATTGTTTCTAAGTATTTGTAAAGTAATATTTAATTTATATTTATTTATTAATAATAATTTGTTTTTATTAATCTTAAGTATATTATAATTAAACAATTTCTTTATTTTTATATAATTATTCTTTTTTGCTAAATACGTTTGCTTTGTTATTATTTTTATTTAATATATATTATATTTTAAACTTGTATTATTTAAGTTGTTTTAACATTATATTTGTTTTTTGTTAAATTATTTAATAGTAATAAAGTATAAAAAATTCTTATAATCTATAAGAATTATAAATTTTTATAATTTTAGAAAAACTACAATAGTAAATAATTTCTTGTTATAAATATTATAATTTTGTTCAATTAATAAAAGTTTTCTTAAAAGATATATTATTAAATAATATATATTTTTATACTTTTAATTAAAATCTATATTAATAGTTAAATCTAATATATAAATTTTAATTTTATTTAATAATTATAAATTGTATATCTTTAATACTAATTTTTTTAAATATTTTAGCTTAAAATTTAAAAAAAAAAATTCTACTAATTTCTATATTTATAACATTTTTTTCTTTATAAGATTTGTTAATAGTATTATATTAACAAAGTAATTCTTAATATATATTATAAGATATTACAAATTATTTAAAATAGTTTAATATTAATACTTTTAACAACTTTACAAATCTAAAAAGTTTGTTAATTTACTTATATTAAACTAGAATATCAATTATTATAAATTTTATTATTAAGTTAAAGTATAAAAATAAACTTTTAATTTTGCAAAAAATTATTAATTATTTAAAAAAATTAAAATAGAAAATAGAAAATATATTTAAAATTAATTTAAGTTATTTTAAACAAAATATGTATATTAAAATTTTAATTTCTTAAACTAGTTCTAGTTAAAAACAAAATTATAAAAAATTATTTTTGCTTTATTAAATATTTAAATATATTTTTTTAATTTCGATATATTATTAAAATTAATAATTTATATTTTTTTATTATATTTTATAAAATATATATATAATTTTTTAGATTTTAGAAAATAAAATCTACAAATATATTATTAAACTAGTATAATAATATTATTTATATTATTTTAATATTATTATTATAAAGTTGCAAAATACTATATTAATAAATAGTTTAATTAATTTTTAAGAAATTTTTAAAAAATATTTCGAGATTAATTAATTACTAGAGTATTTTAATAATACTTTTAAGAAATTTTTGCAAATATATTATTAAACTAATTATTAATTAATATAGTATTAATAATATCTTATATATTTTAAATATAAATTATATTATATTAATTTTTTTGTTAAAGATATTAATAAAATTATTTAGATAAATTTGTAATTAATAATTTACAAATTCTAACTATAAATTTATATAAATAAAATATTTTTTTTTAAAAAATTGTTAGCAATTCTTTTTTTTTATAGTATTCGATTTGTTTCGAAATAAAATAAGATATTTAGAATTTAATATAGATAAATACAATAAAAAAATAAAAATAAAAAATAAAAAATCGAAAATATTAATTTTAAATAATATAGAAAGATTAAAGTTATTAATTACTTAAATATTATAAAATATAATATTTTAAATCTATTTAAAAAGTTTCTATTATATAAATTAATTAATATTATTGCTAATATTAAATAGTATTGTTCGAGCAATTAAGATTTAATATATAAATTAAGATTTATTTTATCTTAAAAATAACATTAATTTAATAATAAAGTTTAAAACAATTTAGATTTATAATTTTAAATTACTATATATTATCTTTTGCAATAATAAGAAAAATATTAATTAAAAAATTTAATTTAATATTAATATTAATATTAAGAGTAATAATAATAGATTTAAGAATAATATTATTTAATAAATAGTTTAATTTTTCTTTTTACTATTATAAATTTAATGTAATTTTTAAAAATTAATAATATTATAATAATCAAATTATTTTTATTTTATCTTTTATCTTTTAATATTATTAAAGATTAAATATATTTTATTTAATAACAAAATAAATATAATTAATTTAAAAATATTTTTTCTTTAAGTTTTTTTAATTTTTTTAATTTTGTTTGTATTATTTTAGAAATTTTATATTTTATTATTTATAATTTTTATATTAGAACACTTTTTATATATAACTAGAATTCTATTTTTATAGATTTTTTTGTTTTGTTTAATTAATATAGAATTAAACTAAAATTACTTCAATTTACATAAATTTTATATATTATATTAGTATTTTCAAAAAATAATCTAAAAGAACAATAAAATTTAGTAAAAATATATAGTAAAAATATATAGTTTTTTATATATAGTTTTTTTATTTTTTTATTTTATTATTTTTTTATTTTTTTATTTTTTTATTTTTTTATTTTTTTATTTTTTTATTTTTTTATTTTTTTATTTTTTTATTTTTTTATTTTTTTATTTTTAAAACTTGTTGTTAAGATACTTAATAAATAAGAAATTAAATATTCTAAAAATAAAATAAAGATAATAGCTAAATATATTTTTAAATAAATATTTAAGATAGTAAATATTTAATTTTATAATTTAATTTTTAAAATATTTTATATTTTTATATTATATTAGTTTTATTATTTTTAAATACTTAAAATTAATATATTTAATATATTTTAAAATTTTCTTTTTTTGTTTTTAAATATTATATATATTAATTGTATTTTACAATATTATTTTTATTTTTATATTATTTATATTATTTTAATTAAATTTAAAATTAATTTAATTTGATATAATAATTTTAATAATAAAATTACCACAAATATTGTCTTTTATTTTTTTTATTTTTATTGCTTAATATATATATTAAAATATAATAAAAAATAGAAATTTTATAAGAGTTTTCGAATATATTAATTTTGTTTTTAGATATTAGTAATTTTTAATTAAGAAATATTGTTATTAACAATCTTATAAATATTAGAAATATTAGTATTAATATTAAATATCTTGTTTATTATTAAAAATAAAATTGTTAAATTAAAATAAAATAAAATTATATTATTTAACTTTTTAAATATATCTATTATTTGCTTTTTGTTATATTTAATTATATTATTATAATAATTTTTTATTTAATTTCTTGCAATAGAAGAATATTTTTATTTTAAAAATTAAAAATTTGTTATAGTTAATATAAATTTTTAAATCTTTAATTTGCTATTAAAAAAAATTATTTTAGAAATAAAATATAGATTAATTACTATTTCGAAAAAGAATTGTTTAAGATTTTTGAATTAATTTTAATTTTTCTCTAAGAATATAATATATATATTAATTTCGAATTAATTAATAAATATTTTAAAAAGATAACAATTTTTAAAACTATTAGTAAATCGAATTATTTTTAGAGTTTTGCTATCTAAAATAATTATTAATTTAAGATATAAAAGAAGAATATATAACTTAAAATATTTTAAACAAAAATTTGTTTTATTATATATAAAATATAATTAACTATTAATTCGATATTTAATCTTAACTTTAAAATTAAATTAAATTGTTAAGAAATTAAATAAAATTAAATTACTTAAAGAAGTTAACTTATTATTATAGTAAGTTTAGCTTAGTCGAAAAAAAATTCAAGAAATTAAATCTTAATATTTGTATATAATATTTTTAATTTCTTGCAATTAATTTATATAAAATATATTTTATTAATTATTATAATTGCTAAACAATATTAGAAATTTAAACTACTAATAATATTTTGTATAATTTTAAATTAATATATATTTTAAGCAATTAGATTTATCATAATAGTAATAAGTATAAATATTATTATAAGTATAGAAATTAATTGTAATTCTATATTAATTATTTTTAAATTTGTAATTTATATTATATATAAAGTTTGTTCTACAAGTGTAATATTTAATTAAATTAAATTATTGCTTACTAATTAATTTTAAAGATAAAATAATTAAAATTATATTTATATTAGAAATTAATAGATTAAATATATAATATAATAGATAAAATAATTGTTTATCTATTTATTTAGCTATTGAAGACAAATATATAAGCAAATCGATTAATATAGCAATTCTAATATTAACGCTAGATCTAATTAGATAGAACTATTAAGTAAATCTTATATATTATAGCAATTTGTAACAATTGTTTATCTTTTTCGAAAAAAAATTGTATTCTTGTAATTATACTATTAGATAATAAATATAAAATTTAACTTTATATACAAATATACAATAAATCGAAATATAAAATATCTATAATATTAAAGTATCTCTACTATATATATTAAATAAATATATATATATCTATTTTTTACGAAAATATTTGCAATAACAAAAGCGAAAAGAATCGAGAATTATTATTAAAGTTAATTAATATAATAGCAATAAAATATTATTGTTTTAATATAATTTGTATAGCAACAATAATCTATAGAGAAAACAATATAACAATACTATTTAAATATTTTTAAGATTATTTTCGAGATCTTTTCTAACTTAATTTTAGAGATAAATCTAAAACTTATTTTTCTAATATATAATTTTGCAAATAACGTAATTATTAGATCGAATTTTAATTTCATTATATTAATTTGTTCAATTCTAATTCTAGAATTAGACAAATTTTCTAGCTTAATAGAATAAGACAAACAAAGAATATGCGTTAAGTATTTAATTTAATCTACTCAATTATATAATATTATATAATGCGCTAATTATATACAATTAGTATAAATTCTACGCTAGTTAGATTAAATTAACGTATAGATAAGATAAAATAAGATAAGCAAATACTAACGCGACAAAGTTAGCTTAAGTTCTTAATATTAACTTAATAAAACTTAATTCTAGAATCGAATTTGCATCTTAATCTTAACTTAATTCTACAAGATCTAAGAAAGTAGATTAAGTTAAGAAAAAAATATTTAACTTAATCTAACAATTATACTATCTACAAAGCAAAATATTCTATAAATATTTAATTATTATATCTACTATATTAATAAAATTAAAGAAAGCTAAGAAAATATATTAATTTTAATAATTTTAACGCGTTGTTTCTAATTAATTTCTATAGCAAATTTTACTATCTTTGTTGTTTGTTTATCTACTATCTAATTATTTGCTTTTTGTATTATTTTAAAATATAATTTAAGAACAATTAAAATAATAATAAAGATAATATAAAAGTTTATTAACAATATTTTTAATAATATAAATTTAATAAATATCTAGATATAATTAATTTGTATCTATTTGCTATATAGATAGAAGCTAATTTTGTTTAGAGATATCTCTAGAATATTATTGTCTAGAATTATATTTATCTTAATATCTTTAATAATATAGAAACAAACTTCTAAGACAATCTTATTAACTTCTATAATATAAATAGATAGATATATTTGTTTATTAACTATCTTTTTGTTAACAATATTTTGTACAATAATAGATAAAATAATATCTAAACATTTGTATAGATTGTTTTTAGATAGCAAAAATTTGTTTATAAAGCTAATATTTAATTTAATATTTATACAAATAACTATTTATTCTTAATTGTTATTGTTCTAAAAAAGCTTTATCTTAAAGATTGTATATTTATTAGATAATATTTTGATTTTGTAGATATTTAAGATTGTATATTCTATTTAATTAATATATTGTTTGAGTTTCTTGCTTTAACTAGAACAAATATCTATTTAATAACAATTAAATATATAATTGTTAAGTTTCTTATAGTTTTTGAGATAGATAATCTAATAAATATTGCAAGAATATAAGAGTATATTGTGTTAAATAGTATAAATATTATTAAAGATTTTCTTAATAGATATTTAACTATAGAAAACAAATATAGTTTCGTTAAATTGTATATCTATAATAGTATATCTAATATTTGCTAGAAAGAAGTAGTAGATTTTGTTGTTTTTGTTAATAGTATAGATTTTGTAAACGTTCTTTGCTATCGCAATAAAGTAGATAGAGAGTTGCGTATTTATTTAATTAGTAAAAAGCTTCTAATTAGTAGATAGAAACAAATATTAATACAACAAATTTTCCAAATATTCTTAATTATTGTTTTAATATCTATTTTAATATTTGTTGATCTAATATTTTCTAGTTTGCAATAGTAGAAAAGTAAATATTTGTTGCTATAGTAGACAATATTTTGTAGCTTTAATACTTCGCTAAAAAACTATTTTCTTTTTGTTAAATTAATTAAAGATCTAATTAGTAATAAAAACTCTATTAAAGATAATAGTTAAGATTTTATTGTTTTTTCTAATAATATTGTTATAGTACTCGATAATATTCTTTAATATCTTTACAAACTTGTTTAAACTAATATATCTAATAGAATATCTAATATTATATCGAAGATTATTGTCTAGATTCTTCTATACATAAGTAAAAGTTACAAAATTTACAATATTATATAAGTTTTTATAACAAATAATTGTTTAAATATAGTTGTTTGTCAAATATTCTTTTTATATATCTTATATAATATAATATTTTATTTATAATTTGTTAAAAATCTTAAAGATAAATGTTCTATATTTAACAATTAAAGTTATATAGAAGTTATTAAATTAACTATTAAGATATTGTTATAAATATTTTAACTAATTAGTATATTAAATTATTGTTAATTTGCATAGACAAAGATACAACTATTTGTTTATCTCTTTTGTAATTGTTATATATTTAATTTGTTATATAAATATATAGATATTACAATAAAAAATATTTTTTCCGAATAATATAGTTGTTAAATTAAATAGTATAATTGTTAAATTAGATCTTAATTCGATCGAATTAATTTACTTAATTTTAATTCTAAAATTAGACAAATTTCTTAGCTTAACAAAGTAAAACAAATAAAGAATATATATCAAGTATTTAATTCGATTTATTCGATTATATAATATTACGTAATGCACTAATTATATACAATTAGTATAAATTCTACGTTAGCTTAATTAAATTAATATAAACTTTACATTAGCTTAATTAAATTAATATATAAATAAGATAAGATAAAATAAAATAAAATAAGATAAGATAAAATAAGATAAAATAAGCAAATATTAACGCAACAAAGTTAACTTAAATTCTTAATATTAGTTTAACGAAATTCGATTCTAAGATTAGTATAATTTGTTAAATTAAATCAAATACTTTTTTCTTAATTTAATCTATTCTCTTAAGTCTTGTAGAATTAAGATAGAATTAAGATACAAACTCGACTTTAAAATCGAATTTTGTCGAATTAATATTAAGAATCTAAGCTAATTTTGTTGCATTAATATTTGTTTATTTTATCTTATTTTATTTTATTTTATTTATATGTTAATTCGATTAAGTTAACGCAAAGTCTATACTAGTTTAATTAAACTAACGTAGAATTTATACTAACTATATATAATTAGTATATTATATAATATTATATAATGTTATATAATCAAATAGATCGAATCAAATACTTAATATATATTCTTTGTTTATTCTACTCTATTAAGCTAAGAAATTTGTTTAATTTTAAAGTTAAAATTAAGCGAGTTAATTAAATTAAATTAAAATTTGATTTGACAATTATATTATTTAGAATCGAATTTGTGTCTTAATTCTAATTTAATTCTATAAAATTTAAGAGAATAGATCAAGTTAAGAAAAAAGTGTTTAATTTAATTTAACAATTATACTAAAATTAAATTAAATACTTTTTTTTTAATTCAATCTATCTTCTTAGACTTTGTAGAGTTAAACTAGAGTTAAAACGCAAACTTGATTTTAAATTCGAATTTTATTAAGTTAATATCAAGAACTTAAACTAATTTTGTTGTATTAATATTTACTTATCTTATTTTATCTTATCTACGCGTTAATTCGATCGAACTAGCGTAGAATTTATACTAATTATATATAGTTAACGTAATTTCTTGCGCTAGTTCGATCAAATTAGTGCATTATATAATATTATATAATTAAATAAATTACATTAAGCGTTCAATATATCTTATATATTTAATCTATCTAATTAGACTAGAATTTTTGTTCGATCTTAGAATTAAAGTTAAGCAAATTAATCTATTTGAATTAAAATTTAATTTGTCGATTACGCTATTTCCGAATACTATATAGTTTTCTGTTATATATATATTCTCTAGTAGATTGAAATAGAAATATTCTATTTCTAATAATCTAAATAACTTTTACTTAATTGTAACAATTAAAGTATCTTATAGATATATTAATTTCGAATTAGATATCAATAATACAATTGCAAAATAAAAGATAATTAATTGTTTATTAATATAAGAGACAAATTCTTATAAACAATTTCTATTATATCTTCTATTATCTTCTATATTAAAGCAATTGCTTCTATTTTACTCTTATTTGTAATTATTATTTGCATAGTCTTGTCATTATTCGCGAGAAATATCTAGCAACAAAAATTAACAATAGAGAAAAATTAATTTCTAAGAGAAATTTTGCAAGCTTTGCGATATAAAATAGATAGTTTGTAATATTTTCTTCGACAATATCTTCGATATTTTCTACGTCTCTAGTTTAAATACTTTTTCTATCAAATTCAAAATATCTAACTATATAGATATATTCTTTATATCTATCTTGCTATTTAATATCTTAAATATATTTTTTATTTCGATTAATTAATTGTATATTAATTGAATAAGAACAACAATATCTAATTTAAATATTATATTTTAAAAATCTTATTCGACAAAGTTGTTTAAACAATTGCTCTATATTTCTAAGATACTACAACAAGTTTATATAGTTTTTAATTATTACTTTGTTAACTTTATTGTCTTTATATTCTTTATAATATTTAGTAATTGTTGTATATCTTTCTTAATAAATAGTAAAAATATCGAATTAAATAAAAGAAAGAAGAAAGAGAAGAAGAAAAGTTGTTTGTTGTTGTTTTGTTTAATAGCAAAACTTATAGAAAGATTGTAGTTAATAAAATTGTTCTTAATAGCAAGTGCAATAAATCTAGAGTCTATTAAAGAGATTCTTTTATATTTTCTAGAGTCTTTTTCTTCTATTAGTAGACAATATAGTAGACAAAATAAGTTTTATTGTTAGTGTTATTTTAGTTGCAACAATTCTATTGATAGAAGATAAATATTGTTAACTTAATTAAAGCTATCAATTATTAGAAATTAATAGATAAAATAGATAAAATAATAGATAAAATAATTGTCTATCTATCTATTTAACTATTAGAGATAAATATATAAGCAAATCGATTAATATAACAATTCTAATATTGGTGCTAGATCTAATTAGATAGAAATATCAAGTAGATCTTATATATTATAGTAATTTGTAACATTTTTTTTCGAATAATAAAAGCAAAAAAAGTATATTAATAATTAAATTCTTGTTAAAACTAGTTTTAATAATAAGAATTAAAAACTCTTAAAGACAATTAATTGTATAAATAGTTTTAATTTACTTTTCTTGCTTATTTAAACTTGTTATTTTCTTTATATATATAGTAATTTGTTTTATAAATAGATTTTTAAACTTAATATTTGTTAGAATTATCGAAATATTTGTTGTTTTTTTCTTAATTGTTTTTAAGCAATTTGTTCGAAAATAATAATATTAAATTTGTTGTTCTTTAACTTTGTAAATTTACAAGAATAGAATAATTTATTGCTCTTTAAAAAAATATTTGTAAATATAATGATTAAATTAAAAAAAATTAAGAGATTAAATATAGAAGTAATTAAATTGTTTAAATATATAAATAATCGATTGTATATACTAATATCTAAAATAAATATATATAGTCTTTTGAAAAATTGCAAATTAATAGATATTATAATATATAAATTAATTGTCGAATTAGATTATAATATTACTTTTCTAATTTAATTTAATATTAAGATCGAATTGTAACAATTTTTTGAAATCGAATTGCTTAAAATAGTTTAACGTACTTTGTGCTAAACTACTTATAGTAATTGATTAAACTATTTTAAGCAATTCGATTCTTCGAATTTTTTTTAATTCGAATCTTAGTATTTGTATATAAAATTTCCGAATTAGTGCAATTAGTCTAATAATATATAGAATTAATTTAAAATTAACAAATAATTTGTACATAATTAAACTAATTATTATATTATATTTTTAAAATATAGATATACAATATAAAGAGAATAAACAAGTTAAATAATATTTTTTTTTATATTATTTACAACTTGTTAGCAATTTAAATTACAATATATTATAAAAAAAAATTAAACTTTTAAATTATAATAATATTAATATATTAATATAAGATATTGTTAAGATATTGTTAGACTAATTATTAGATTAAAATATAATATTATCTTTCTAATTTAATTTAATATTAAGATCGAATCTAAATTAACTATTAAATTAAATTATAATATTATCTCTTTAATTTAATTTAATATTAAAGCTAAATTGCAATAATTTTTTAGAATTAAATTGCTTAAAGTAGTTTAACGCGTCTTGCGCTAAGCTACTTATAGTAATCGACTAAATTACTTTAAGCAATTTAATTCTTCGAATTTTTTTTAATTTAAATCTAGAAATACGCATTTTATTAGAAAAAAAATAACTTTTTTAAATTTATTGTTAAACAATATAAAATATAATATAATTATTAAATCGAATTAAATACATTTTTTTTAATTTAATTTACTCTCTTAAGTTTTGTAGAATTAAATTAGAATTAAAACGCAAATTCGATCTTAGAATCAAATTTTGTCAAATTAATATTAAAAATTTAAACTAATTTTGTTGTGTTAGTATTAATTTATCTCATTTTATTTTATATTATTTTATTTATGCGTTAACTCGATTAAATTAGCGTAGAGTTTATATTAATCTTATATAGTTAACGCGTTATATAATATTATATAATTGAATAAATTAATGTAATTGTTAGATCGAATCGAACACTTTTTTCTTAACTTGATTCATTCTCTTGAGTCTCGTAGAGTTAAATTAGAATTAAGGCGCGAATTCAATTCTAGAATTGAGTTTCGTCAAGTTAATGCCAAGAACTTAAGCTAACTTCGTCGCGTTAGCATTCGCTTATTTTATTTTATCTTATTTACGCGCTAACTTAATTAAACTAGCGCAAGAATTTACGCTAATCATATGCGATTAACGTAGATCTTGCGCTAGCTTAATTAAGTTAGCGCGTTACGTAACGTCACGTAATCGAATAAATTAAGTTAAACACTTAATGCGCATTCTTCGTTCGTTTCACTCTATTAAACTAGAAAATTTGCCTAATTCTAGAATTAAAGTTGAGCGAATTAACTCGATCGAGTTGAAACTTAATCTAACGATCACACTAGAATAAATTGAATTAAATACTTAATATATATTTTTTGTTTATTCTATTCTATTAAACTAGAAAATTTGTCTAATTTTAGAATTAGAATTGAATAGATTAACTCAATTCAACAATTATACTAATAAAATATACATAAATCTTAAAAAGTTACAAGCAATTAAAGAATAAAAATTATCTATTAATATTAAAAAAGTTTAATTTTTTCTAGATTTTATAAACTACAACAAAAAGTTTATTAAAAACTATTTTGTTACTACAATATTATTAATAGATTTTACAAAAAAAAACGTTATAAATATAGAGATTAACAAAAAAAAATTAGAATTTTAAGCTAAAATATTTAAAAAAATTAGTATTAAAAATATACAATTTACAATTATTAAATAGAATTTAAATTAATATATTAGATCTAACTATTAATATATATTTTAATTAAAAATATTAAAATATATAGTATTTTATAATATATTTTTTAAGAAAACTTTTGTTAATTGAACAAAATTATAATATTTACAACAAAAAACTATTTGCTATTGTAATTTTTTAAAATTATAAAAAATATATATTAAAAAATTATTAGAATTTAGAATTTTTATAGATTATAAGAATTTTTTGTATTTTATTATTATTAAACAGTTTAATAGAAAATTAATATAATAATTAAAGTAACTCGAACAATACAAGTTTAAAATATAGTATATATTAGACAAAAATAACAATAGAGCAAACGCATTTAATAGAAAAAATAATTATATAAAAATCAAAAAATTGTTTAACTACAATATATTTAAGATTAACAAAAACAAATTACTATTATTTAATAAGTATAAACTAAATACTATTTTACAAATATTTAGAAACAATAAGAAAGAGTTTTTAGTAAAAAAAGAAAAATTTTAGATATTTATTAACAAAATCGACAAATATATAAAAGAATACTATAATAAATTATTACAAAAATATTCGAAAATAATTAAAATTTTTTAATTTTTATATTAGTATTGTTAGTTTTTTCAAATAAGACAAACTATTAAAATATATATTAAATAATATTTTAGCTATTAGTAGAACAAATATAATATATATACAAGTTATAGCAAAATTTAATATTAGAAACTATTTAAATTGCTATAAAATAAAATTACAATAAAATTTATTATTAAATTATTTAAGTCGACAAATTTAGCAACTAAAAATAGATATAATTTAATATTAATAATAGTTAATAAACTTATTAAATATTTATATATTATTATATATAAGAAGAAATTTATAGTAGAATAGCTAAAATATATTAAATTAAATTAATTTATACAATATTACAATATATTTAAAAAACTAATTAGTAATAGAAATAAACTTTTTATATCTAATTATTAAAAAATATTTCTATCAATATTAGAAACAAAACTTAAAATATCTATTATCTATTATTTGATTATAGATAGTTAAATAGAGCAAACAAATTAGAATTTAAAACAATATCTAAAATATTATATTAACAATATTTATAGCAATTAAATATTATTTCTATCTATAATTTAGCTAATATTAAATACAAAGATTTTAAATATTACTAAAATAATTTTATTTTTTGTTAATTATAATAAAAAACTTAATTTTTTTAAAAAAAAACAAAAATATCTATCAATTTAGTTAGTTATCAAAAAAATAGCAATATTGAAAAAAATATACAACAATATTTTAAAAATATAGAAAAAGTCGATTAAGTATTAGAATAAAAAATAAAAAACAATATCTTAGTTAAAAAAAACATATAAAATATACTTTTTTATAAAAAAAATTAAAACAAAAAAGTTAAGCAAGAAATTATTCTATATTAAAATTAAATTGTTTTTTGTTAAAAATAAATAAAAATTAATTAATTATAAACTCGATTTATTTAAGAATGTTAAAGTATTTTTAGTATTTTATATTTTATTGTTAAAATTAGCAAATTTAACTATATTTTATAGAATATATTTTATTTCTATTTATAGAAAAAGAAACAATATAAAATTGAGAAAATTCTATAATAGAAAAATTAGAAATATCTTATTAAGTAAAAAAAAAATTTATTTTCAAAAATATATAAAAATTATTTAAGAATCTAAAAAAGTATTTTGACAAATTGCAACAATTTTGTTAGCAACAAAATTATTTATAAAAGTTAACAAAATATTAGAAAACAAAAAAGCAAATAGTAAAAAATTAATAATAGTATTGAATAGAATTTCGAACATTTTTTCAATATACTTGATCTCTTTTTTGTTTTTCACGATTTTTAGAATATTTTTCGATTTTGTATTATCTATATTTTTTAAACAATAAAGTTAATATTTTTTTTGTTTAATTTTTTGCGTAGTTCTTAGATACAATTCTATTATTTTATTTTTTAGCTTTTTAGCTTTCTAAATAGTTTTATCTATTTTTTGATAGTTAGAAGTTAGATTAAATTTTCGATTCTTTTAATAATATTTTTTATATTTAAGATATTCTTTATTTATTTAACAAAAGATATTAAATAAAATGTAGACTTAACAAAGATATATTATAAGAAAAATATATTTATAGCGACAATTAGCAACAAAATTGCAACGTTATTTAATAATTAGCTTAATTAATATAATAAAAAAGAATAAATAATTTCGAAACAAAAAAATTTAAAAAGAGAAAATAGTATTATAAGTTGCATACTAATAAATACTATCTACAACGCATTACTTTTTATAAAATAATTAAAAAGAAAAAATCTACTAATAGAATTAAAATAATTAAAATAGTTTGATTTTTAAATATCTTAAATTCGAAATTAAGATAATTAAGATAATTAGTATTTTAAATATTTTAAATATCTAAAACTTTAAATAATAAAAAGATATATAGCTTTCGAACGCAACTTTCTTATAAATTGTATTTAACTTATTTTAAGTCTTTACTTATTGTTACTTTAATGTATTAAATTATTTGTAAAAATTTATTAAATATAAGATTATTTATAGTTGCAATTCTTGTTATTAAGTAATTGCTTATATTGTCTAAAGACGTTTACAAATCTCTTCGATAATATAATTCTCTCTAATATTCTTTTACAAAAGTATTAGCGTAATATCGAATTGTTTAAAGTAGTTTAACACGCTTTGTATTAAACTACTTATAATAATCAGTTAAACTACTTTAAGCAATTTGATTCTTCAAATTTTTTTTAATTCGAATCTTAATATTTATATATAATATTTTCGAATTAGCGCAATTAGTCTAGATATTGTTAATTAATTGTTGTTAAATAGAATTTTATATTAACTAAAAATAATATATATTTATATATAAATATAAACAAAAAAATCGATATTTACGCGTTTCTCGATCTAGATATATAATAAAGATGCTCGAGTTCTACAATATTATAGATTATTATTTAACTTAAGACAATATTTTCTGTTGCAATACAAGTTAAATGGTTAGTCTAATTATAGTTGCGGATCAAACCCTAATATGATAATATCACACTTGTTTTAGGGTAATCCTGGCTGGAAGCTTGGCAAGAATTGCACTGATATAATCCTTGGCTACTCTAGGAGATTGGGGATTGGTGCCAGAGCAAGTCCTTCCTCGAGTACTTTCGTCGAATCCGATTCAGGGTCTACTCTAAGGACATGTTTGTCAGCGAGCGTTCCCTAAATAGGACACACGATAACGACCTGACGGCTTTGCGATCCTGCCCACGCATAGCTTTCACGTCCTCGGTACCCAATCATCGATGCGAGCTTGGGCACGAGCGGCTTCGATAAGCCACGTCGGATGCACGAAAGTCGCTGGCATGATTGGGATCTGCTTGGGCTTCGGAGCCGCACTCGTGACTGCCATCCCTCTCTCTGGCCGCTGCGATGATTGCAAATCTTTGGCTGCCATCTTCGGCACCAAGGCGCAAGGCTTTACTGGGAGTTGAAGCCTATCGAGTCTCAGGGACAAGCAGAAGGAGCAATCCTCAATCCGTCAGCCTCGACTGACCACCGCCCCGCGCACCATGCGCGGTTCGCCACTTGTGTGCCGTGTCCTTGACCGCCCCTCCTTCCCCACCACTTTATACAGCGTTCGGTGAGCGTGAGAGGACCGATAGAGCAGGATACAGTCACGAAGATAGTAACCTCTTGCCGCTCAGACGAGGATGGCTTCCCCAGTGTCCATTGGGGATTTGATGATGCTCAGCTCGCTCGCATGGAAGATCGGATCCGCCTTCACCTCGGGCAGAGCAGGAGCGCCAGCAGAGTTTCAAGAGGTCGAGAGTGAGCTTGGAAGTGTCAAGACTTCCCTTGGCGTCCTCCTAGACACTCTGAATGGGGACCATAGCATCTTGTCGCGAGCTGATAAGCGCACCAACGAAGGCCTGGGCACGATATTGGCAAGCTGCTCTATGGTTGGTGTTCATATCTTCTCTCCTGTATCAGTTGCGAATGCTAATACGCATATTAGACGTTGAAGAATCTGGAGTCCCTGGTCAATAAATATCAAGAGGTTCGCAAGACAGAAAGAAGCCATGACGTCGCTGCTCCACGTGTCTGGAGAGGAAGCGTCGTCCGCAACTACAAGAAACTCCTATGGACGTCGGAAGGAGGCAACATCCAAACCCTTCGAGACATGCTTCAAATGCATGTTGGGTCGATCAACATCATGATCAATGCGCTTCACAGGTACGTGATAGGGTCAAAGGGGGGTATCGACGGAATATCGGGACTTAGCTGATCGGCGCATAGCCAATCCTCGGCCCGGCTTGAGAAGGTGATCCACCCCATGGCTGACAAGATCGAGGGAATACACAATACAGTCATGGGCAGCATGGACGTCAAGATTGCAGAAATGCACAGTCTGATCATCGCGATGTCTAGCACGGGCACTTCCCCATTGCTTCGTCCGCTCTCGAGGAGAGATACGCTCATCAGCGAAGCCGACACTTTGGTGCTAGAGCAGAATACCGTTACTACTTCAGCTACGAACAAGCAGTGGGCCAAGTCCAACAGTATCTCTTCTGTTACTGGACGAAAGTCTAGTCCGCAGCGCGACGAGAGTCTGGGCCTGCAGAAACATCGACATACAAGCAGTGGCAGCTCCTCCAGATCGAACTTTCCAAAGTCTGGGGCGTCTTCGCCATTATCTACTTCTTACGAAACGCCGCCCTTGATATTTGCAGACTCTGAGCTTGCTACTGACCAATTCAAGACCTCTCAATCTCCAAAGGAAGCTAGTGCGATACCCGCGTTGGAACTTCCGCAACCTGCCCTTAGCCCAGCGGACCTGGGCTCACAACTAACATTGCCCTCAGCTTCGCTTGTGCCTACACAATATTCCCGCGACAGCGGATTTGGCTTTTTCCCCGATGAAATGGAGGCCGTGGAGGATCGACAGCCAGCTCGAAAAGCATCCACCGCGAGTCAACATGAGATGTTTGAGCACGCTGTGCTTGATAATGCCGTAACACTATTTAAAGGGTACTTGATCTCTAGAGGACGTCGACAAACTACATGGCTAAGAATCTGTACAGTGTCGGCATTTCCGTGGACTACATCCAGCGGAACAATAGTGATGAAAGCTTGGAACAACAGACATCGAAAGTCGTCCAGGTAATGAAAGATTGCACCATCAGCATTGTGACGAAGATGCGATCCAACTCCGTAGGTCGGATACGACATGTCACCAGTGTTTGGGCAATGAGTGATGACAGGACCGTTCGACTGCAGCAGCAATGTGGGTGTCAGTCGTCTCCCACAGCTAATTACGGTATGCTGACCGTATTGACAGTGGACGATGACACAGAGATTATCCCCTACACGGTATGGGGCAAAACCACGAGTGTCGTTCTTCGCGTACCCACCGAGCTCAGATACCATGACATTGACCTTTTCGATAAGCCCCTGTCCACCGCCAAGACATCTTGGGTCAATTATCACTTTCGGGATGACCAGGGATCAATGACTTTTCAATCGGCTCTAATGTGGAAACGCCTGCTATACTCCTTTCGTACGCGACGCACCATGCTGTCTCACGAAGGGTTTGTGATGTCCACCTTCTCTTTCCAAGAGCAGCTGTGCGGGCTCGAGAACCTTCGCCTGTGGCGCGATGACGAAGCCGGCTCTACCATTGCCATGATACAATACTCACCAAGATTCCACGAAGGGTATTTCTCGTTCCGCCTTAGTGGGCCGGGGACGATCGCCAAAGCTGTCGACGATGGGGAGAGATGGGTAAAGATCAAGGGGCTGAACATTGTCATAGAGCCCAAGTGCGTTTCAGTGACTACCTCACCTAATCCATCAAGTCCGGACGGTGGTAGTAGAAGCAAGAAAACGGAGCCGAAGAATATCAGGGCGATCAGAGTGGACTTTTCGAGCTCGGAAGAGAAGTACAAGTTCTTGGAAGTCTGTGGGAGGGCAAAGGGAGGTTGATGATGCCTCGCTTGGTTGATCGTCGAGTGTGGGCCTGCTTCGACGAAAAAAACCAGGCTCTGGCCGGCTTAGACTGTGGGTCTAGCTAGATGCGGACAATCTGGTACACCGATGCTCATGGCCATTGACGGCACTCGTTTGCAGTCAGTCAGCTATCGAAGTCAAGCTATGCACAGAAAACCTTTTCGAAGACAAAAACAAAGAGCTTGGTGGCTCCCGCGACTGGAGCTTTGACTTCGGCTCGCACAGGGGACTACCTACCGCCAAGCTTCGATTGTCAACGAAGCTCACTAACACGGCACTGGCAGGGTTCGGTTTCTGGGGCCAACATTCCTGTGGCACTTTCGAGAAGATGTTGACGAGATGGCTATCTTCTGCGCTACCAACGATAATCCATGACAGCAGACTTCAACAACCAGATCGAATCGCAAAACCAAGTACGCCACGCGCATCGACGCCTCAGATGAACGGACGGATCATGCCAAGAGACAATGCCCAATCTTGGCCACGCCAGGGAAAAGTCCAGATCGAGACCTCGGTCATATGGCAACCGGGCTATCTTGGCTTTTCACATCGACGTGTATTGACGGCCAGAGAGACCATCCTTCGAAGGATTATGACGAATAATGAAGCATGAATAGTGGATGAGATACGATCACAGCGACCAGGATCCCTTATTGATGGATGGTAATGTTATGCGAGGCAAATGACGGACTACGTAGCCTTCACTACATCTTGACGAATCCCTCAATGACAATGCATACCTTCGGAGTGTAAGTTTCAGGACCGCGGGACAGGTGAGCCGAAAGGAGACATTTCAGAGTATCACCACACCACTCCTTCCCCTACTACATCATAACAGAAGAGTACGCTGTGTGTATGAAATTACCCATGCAAACATCACGGCATCTCCCATTCTAAAGATACCCACCTAACACCTCACCCCTTCTTCATTCCTCGCTGCGGAATGTTCAGCTACCGACCCAGCTGCCTACGAACTTTACCCAATCAGAATACGTCAAATTCGATCTCAATACTGCAGCGAGCGGGCGAGCGATAGCACTCTCTGACGACCCTCAAACTTTGCACCCGTCGTGTTCCTTTCTTCGAGAGATCTTTTCGGTTGTCGAATGATGCTGGTGCAGCGTCGCTCTTCGCTGTAACGTCATTGTCTTCAGTCTTTCTCAACCATATCACTTTCTTTCCGTCTCAAGCCCTATTCCCAGGTCGGAAAACACGCCCAATACACAGCTCGCGCGCGGATGGTAGCACACACTGCCAACCATCAACCTCTCAACCCGTCATTCTCCTTCCTTCAGTCGGCCCTTGAATGCGGCATCTAGCCCGTGTCGCCATCGGACTGCATATAAAAGCAATTTCCGTCCCCCCATCCACCGTCTACATCCCAACACGATTCTATACCCTTCTTCTCTTCCTCAAAGATCTGTTGTCGTTGTCATCAACCCTATCCGACACAGTATTGCCCTCCCCTAAAACCCTCCCTTCGCAATGGTTGTACCATCCCACCAGCGTCTGAGTTGCGCACTCGGTCTCGGTCTGCTTCTTCTTGGTGTAGTGACCAGCAGCACTCCCATCCAAAGTAAACCCCACCTCGGCTGAAAACCCCTCGCCCGCGTGGTGGGCGACGCAGCGCGGAGGGCCAAGCGCAGGGATCGCGTATTTGGCAGGGGGGCGATGGGTATGGTGGAGAGGGATTATATGTGGAATACGCTGGGGATAAGGGACTGGATTGTTAGGGGAGGGCATTTGGTGGATGATTGGATTGAGTCGAGCTGTTTGAGTGGTATGTCTCTTGTTTTTGGTGGGGGGAGGGGAATTGATACTAATTGAGAGACAGGTCTAAGTGCACCGGCGCCTTGTCCGGGGGAGTTTCCGGACTGTGGGGCTGGGTATTTGTAAGGGAGAGGGGATGAGGAAGGAGATTGCTTGCTGAGCTTGAGGTGGTGGTGATGCTGCTGGTGGTTTGGGGTAGCTTCTAGGGGATAGATATGTTATACCTTTCCCGTTTGTCGAGTACTCAGTGGCGACAGGGTGACGGATGCTGCGTGACCAGAGTCGAATTTCCTTATTCTCCCCACGCTCGGTTTTTGTAAGCATGTTAGTCCTGGGGAACTGTTTCTGGTCCCGCATTGTCTTAGAGGTAGACCGAAATGTCTTGCACTAAGGCTCAACTTGTAGCACATATACAATATGCACCACATGCGGAGGTCGTCCCCGTTCCCGTCTACTCCACCGCCCGGAATTTCACCTCATCATGACAGACAAGATGGATCGTAAACTCATCGCTGAAGTCCTCTGTCGATCCACGCCCCTTCCCCAACCGCATCACATCGTCGACACTGCCAAAGCTCCACCATGTCCACTCATTGTTTGGGAAGCGCAAGATGTACTCGCTACCGGGCTGCAATTGCTCTAGACCATGTTTCATACTGAGGCTCCGTTTCTCGACATGTGGAATCTCTGGGTGAAGGCACAAGGAATCCTCCCGCTCATACAGTCCATCGTCATAGATATCAATCTGATCAGGGGCCACGCGGTTTTGGGTCTTTGCGTCGATAATTTCGATGTCGCTGTTCATGCGGATTGCGTCGCCTCGCTGTGCCAGCGCTGTGAATGGTTGCGAAGCGTGGGAGGTGAACGTGGTTGAGAAATTCAATTGCGGATTGCCGGAAAGCGATAGCGTTGTGGACGCGGCGAGCGAGACGTCCACTTGCGGTGGCTTGGGCGTATTGTCCTGGCAAGAGAATGATACCGAGTTGCTTGGTGAGCAATGCAGTGGCGGTGACTGTGTAGGTGGAAGATCTCCGTGAGCGTTAAGGTAGTCCAAGCATTCCTTGACCGAGGTATAGCTCCGCCAATTCAAGTCCCAAGGGCTACATCGTATGGTGTACTCTCTGTGCGGCCGCAGGTGGCTTGTATCGAAGCCTAGTTCGTACTCCCTCGGTTTCGTAGCGGAGGTAAAGGTCACGTAGTCAGCCCTGTTGTTGTTCAAAACTATTGGAGACGGTTTCTTCGGCTCCGTTCCTTTGCTTTCGGAATCTTCGTCTCTGCTTTTGTTGAAGATGGGGATCCTTTCACCGGAGACCTTGTCGATGCATTCGATGATCCCGGATTGAAGCAGATAGTCAAGGCTAATGTCGAGATCGTTGGCATTTTTAGCGACAGTAACTGATCGCTCATTGTGGAGGGTAAGGAGGACGACTAGACTGAAGCGGGTTTGCCGTGAAAGATCGCAGGTCCTAGGATCTACGCGGAGACGGACGTCAATTGTCGGTTGCGACGTAGCCATACTCGGGAGTCGAGTACTAATAAGGCCCAATAATTATACTCAGGGAAGGAGGATTGAAGGCTGCCCGTGCTACAACTGTGTCGTAATAAAGTAGATGAAACAAAGCTGTCAAGCTATCATACATGTCTACTCCATGAGGTCTATTGTAGGTGATTGTGGCATTCCCTGGTGACTAGTGTAGCAACAAGTGACAAAAAATGCATTTTCGATGCATCGAGCAAAGTGGAATTATCTCCTCGACTGTGCCTCGAACTGTATTGTTCCAGCACATGCGAACTCGAAAATCGATTGCTGTAAGTCCTGAGTCGAGTCTATTGATAGTCTACTTTAGGCGCCCCGAATATGTCAGCCCTACCTGACGTGACATCATATTAGAGAAGGAGTAAGGATCCCTTGGCGCTGTGGCTGCGCGAGCTCGATGAAGTTGGAAGTTACGGGGTATTAGCGGTTACAGGTCTATCTGGAATCCTTGGCCCTCAAAACGACTTCCCCCCCCCCCACCATATATACACCATTAACGAAAACAAAATTGAAGCTTAGAAAATTTATATGTATATACAGTATATAACAATCTATCTCAATACTAAATTTGAGACGTTCTTAAAAAACAATTGAAGTCTCTATATAGAATTTAAGTAATTGTCAATGCTTGGCGATACAGGCAACCTTTCTGGGCACTCTCCTTCTTAATTATCATCGTCAACCTCTCTGGTAATTATACTCCTCTTCCTGGGGAAACTACTCTTTCGTGAATTAATAGAAACGAAGAAGAGATATAGTCCTTCGCAAAGACAGTAACGAGTACGAACATGTGAAAGTCTTACTTACCAATAGCATAAATATCCACTTCAATAGCAACAACAAGAACAAGAAGCTATCTTGAATATCGAGCTCATTGAGAGAGAAGTAGAAAACGAAGTTATCCACATACAAACATAGGTATTATTGAATCGAGAGATGTCTACCATAGTTGTATAGATTTGAGAGAAGCATTAGTTAGGAAACGCATCTCGAGTTTTGCGCATTCTTTGAAGCAAAAAATACGTATCAGCGATGAGAGCAGTCTCTAGACCGTCAGTAGACCCTGACCTTTGTCTCTCACATAACAGTTTCAGCTGTACTAAAGTAACACAACAATACTGGGTAGTAGAGCCCTGCGTGACAGGGGGAGATGGAAGGGGGCAGTACTTGGCCGTTTGCCATACTATATAGTATGGTGACCCCGCCCACTACACTTCCCACCTTCTTTGACCCGCCCTCCCGCTTCTTTTGCTCCTGCCGAGGGAGTCAGGCGGCGTCGAAGTAGTCCTGGTAATCTTTTCGGTGGTTTTATGCTAGTGCTGCGAGGTGATCGGTGGTTCAAACACCTCTTGCATGCATAAAACTTGCTTGTATTTTGAGTCCCTCAACGAGTAGCTCATATACTAAGCGAATTAGAGCACTCTAGAATTGCAGGAGTAATAGAATAGGGGTATTGTAGGGAAGACAAGCTCGGCTTGTGAGTCCGATGAGGCGCCATACGTCGGTTGTAGTTGTGTGTCTGCTTCTGCGTATAATACAAAACTGACGATAGCCCAAAACAGTTACAAAAGCTCCAAGGGAAATAAACGAACTGGAGGAAACCAGACATTGGCCCTCTCAACTACCACCCCAACAACAACCCGTTCCTTCACCCGGTCGCCAGCTTCTTCAACCCCGTGATATCACCATTAAAGCGATCCGCATCCCCGCCATACGCATACGTATCCGCATACTGCCAAATCGTCTGATAACCCCACCCTCCCGGGATCGTCCCGGGCGTCGCACTGCCATACCTCGCCAGCACAAGCGGGCATGTGGTGCTGAACCGATTCGAGTTCCCCGTGCAGGTCGTCCACCAGTCGTTGGTGCTATAGATCATCGGGTAGCGCGTCGTGCGGGCATGGTACGTGGCCACGAAATCTGCGATCCAGGCGACCATGGCGGCGGGGCTGAGGCCGTAGCAGGTTGCGCCCGAAGGATTGTATTCGATATCGAGCATGCCGGGGAGGGTCCTGCCGTCGGGGGACCAGCCGCCGCCGTGGGCGAGGAAGAAGGTTGCTTGTGTGGCGCCGGTGCTGGCGGAGGGGTGGGCAAAGTGGTAGCCGCCGCGGAGGAGGGAGGCGCTGGTGGCGCCGGTGTAGTGCGCGGAGAAAGAGGGGTCGATGTAGCTGGTGCCTTCGGTGGCCTGTGGGGAGGGGTGTTAGTCTTGGCGGTGGGGGTAGGGGAGGGGGGTGGGTGGGACCTTGATGATGACGAAGCGGGCACCGTTGCGGTAGGCCGAGGCGAAGTCGACGTTGGGTTGGTAGTTGGAGATGTCGAAGCCTTGGACCGTGCCGACGCGTGGCTCAAGCGGGGCGGGTGCAGCGCTTGCGGCCAGGAGGAAGGCAAGAGGTGGAGCGAAGGAGAGCTTCATCCTCGGTGCGGAGATTGACTGAGCTTAAAAATCTGGTGGAAAGCTTGATGACCAGAGTTGCAATGGACCCGCTGTTCTTGAAAAGCGATGAATGATGGTGTACGGACCATGATGCGAACGAGGCCATACTATATAGTCGAACATTATCCTCACGTCCGGCCTCAGGAGAAATCGTGATATTGACGAAATGAATCGAGGATCGACTAGCCGACGTCAGGCACAGGGCGTTGAAACAATCCGCCCTCTTGGCATCGTCAGTCCGCTTTGGGGGCGGAAGCTGCGCCGCGGGGAAGCGAAGGGCCGTTGGATGTCGGCCACTCGCGAGAAGCGCCTCAAGACACAAGCATAGTCGTGACCTGGTCCCAGCAGAACCGATCGAGTCCATGTATAGCACGTGTGAGTTTACTTGGCTATGGTAGACGACAAGGAAGATCAGAGCGGATCGCCCCAAGTCACGCAGTTGGGGTATGGCAACACCACTGAAAGGAAATGTAAACCAGAAAGCGACGAGCAGAAACAAAGGGAGAACTTGTTCATAGGACGTAAGACTTACATCGCCTGATGAAGCAGTCGGTAGTGCAGACCTCCATCAAGAGCAAGATCTATAGTCTCAGGTCCACCAGGGCATTGGGATTGGGGGCCTGGGGCAAAGATTCTCGAAGACATTCGCACAGGCTCCCAAGCTCACTAAACTGCTAGCTTTACTCCTAATGAGCAATGAGCACCATACGTCGTTGGGGGCCCTGAAGAAAGCTCCGTCGTGATATGCTCGGCTAGATGATCACGTATCTTATGACCTCAGCGCTTTGATGATCCTGCTCAATAGGTTAGTTTCTGGGATGCGTTCGAAAGGCCCCATCTTCGATGTCACAGACAAGGGGCTTACCTTCGAAAGCCTTCCTGCAGAATCTTCTCATCTTGCGAGAAGATCAGTCGGTACCAACCTGGCTCTTCGGAATTCAATGCCTTCCCTCCTGTGATATAAACCTTATGCTCGAACAACCGTTTCGTCAAAGCCGCCTCTCTATCCCACTCATCGTCATCGGCAGATCGCGACACGTCTGGGAGAAAGGGCCGAAGATCAAGCCACAAGAAAAAGCCAGCATTGGCCCCGGGGTAGTATTTGATGCCCTCGTCATCGAACATCTTCCTAACCATCAGGATTCTCTTGGCCAGCTTGGCACAGCTTAGCATTAAGAAGTCATCCATCCATTTTTCGTCCTCCAGCATCGCGATAGCCAGTCGCTCCGTGATGTTTCCCGACCAATGGAACATGGATATCGTCCCCATCGCTTGGCGGAGATCAGCGTTTTTGGTGTACAGACATCCGAGTCTCATTCCTCCCGCAGCATTATCCTTGCTCATGCCATAGAGCAGATGCAAGTAGTCGGGATCAATATGCTTGTCTGTGTCGAAGGTAGAGATGGACTTGAATTTCGTGGCCTTGGGGTCTGGGATGTCGAAGACGGACAGTGCGTAGATCTCATCCACCAGAAGGTGGATCTTGTACTTTTCGCACAACTCCATGTACTGGATCAGAGCTTCCTGGGTATAGCAGCGTCCTAGTGGGTTGTGAGGGTGGCAAAGCATGAGGGCCTTGATGTTGCCGCCGGTGCGCTGGCTTTCCTGTATTGCTTCCTCATATTTATCTACGGCTGCAGATGAGAATTGATCTACGTCACCAAAAGATACGAATCGACATTTGACCCTGCATCATATTAGCTGCAACAATTTAAATTTGGTGTCATGATTCGAACTTCGCCTTTGCACCAAAGTCCGGTATGAAAGCTTGATAAATAGGCCGAGACAGCAATATCGCATCACCCTCATCGAAGATCGAGTAGCCTAGCATCTCGCATAAAGCTGTGACTCCATTTGCAAAGACGAAGTTGTCGGGTTCGAATGGTTGCAACGGGTAGAAATGGCGTGTCATATGCTTGGCCATAGCATTCCGCAGGCGGGGACTTGCCCAGGCTCCATGGCCGTAGCTGAAGTCTTTGGTTTCAAGCTGGAGCTAGATGGTGTTTCATTGAGTTCCTTATCATAGATTGTGGAAAGGTAATCGTACTTGCTCCTTTGCGAACTTTGCGCACTCATCAAGCATCAGGTACTGTATAGCAGCATTAGCCAACAGGTAAGAGAACGCGTTGCTCGATCGCATCAGACCCGCTTACATTCTCTGATGTCCCCAAATTGACAATCCCGTTGGGGTTTTTCTCTGCATCGTAAGAATCACCGAGTATTGCCTTCCATGTCTCGGCCAGTGCGCCGCCAGCTTGCAACTCCGAGCCTCTGGCTGAGAGAGAGGAGTTCTTTGAGTCGGTAGTCATTATCTTTCAGTTCATTAGAATTGATGGTCGTTGATTTGAAGCATTGCCGATTCTTTTCCGCAAACGTATGGCCTGGAAGTTTGTGGTGATACAAGATGATGTGAGAGTCAAGAACTTTGTTCCAGACTTCCCCTGCTAGCCTGTGCAACGTGTCATGGCACTGGGAGGGATTTTACTTGCATCGTTGCAACCTTGGCCGTTTCAACATAATTTTGCAAAGTGTCATGATCGCCGAGGTTGTAGCGTGCAGCCGATGACGTCGCTACTCAGTAGTGTTCTGTTAGTCCGGTATTATGTAAACGATCAAAGATCGTGGCATATGGAAGATCTAGAGACTGCTCTCATCGTTAATACGCATCTTGTGCTTGTGACACTTGTAAAGCTCGGGGCTCGTTTCCCAACTAATCAACCCCTCCTCTGCCGTCGAGCGAGTACTTTACTCACACCCCTATGCAATATCTAGGCTACAGATTTTTTCGGATAAACAGAAAAATAGGACATATTTCGCCCCAGAGATCTTCCAACAGTTGTACGGGGGTACTGCAACTGCTAAGGCCCTTGCTTGCATCATCCCTCCCCAGCCACCGCCTCAATAACACTATCCCCCGTCAAGCTCCCCTCCCGCGGCCCCTCAATCCCCACAACCCTCAACCCCACCCCCTCCAACAACACCCTCCACTGCTTCTCCGTCCTTTCCATGCCTCCAAACGCCATCATACTGATATCCATCATACACGCAAACGTTGAAGCGCCCACCTCCGGAAGTACGATATCGATGATGATGATTTTTGATAAGCCGGGCGTGAGGGCGGGGAGGGTGTTGAGCAGGATGTGGCGGCAGGCGGCGTCGGGCCAGTCGTGGAGGATGTGGCTGAGGAGGTAGATGTGTGCGCCTGTGGGGAGAGGGGGGTGTTAGTTGGTTGTGTATGGGGTTCAAGGGGTAGTGGGTGGGGCTGAGGTGAAGGGGAGGGGGGAAGTACCGTGGATGGGTTGAGGGGTGAAGAAGTCGTGAGCCATGGCTTCGATTCCCGCAACGGGCTCGCGGCCTGAGATTTCCTGGGGGAGGTCTTGCACGATGATGCGGCCTTGTAGATCGGGGCGTTGTTTGCGGATGGATGAAATTACGTTGCCGCGACCTCCACCGACGTCGACAAGGAGAACGTCTTGGTGGGCATCGTTTCGTAGTTGGAGAGGGTCGCACGCCTTCGGGAGGAGAGATAAGATGATGGCTTCCAAGCTGGGGGTCTGGAGCTGGGTCGCGGCCGTCATTGTGGCGCTGAATCTTGCGAGCTGCTCCGGACGATCTTGCATCCATTCGAAGAGGTTGAGATTGGTGTTGTTCGCATATTGGAACAGCGCATGGTGTCGGTCGCTTGGGTTCTGGTAGTCTAGAGAGGCGAGGAAGTCTGGCAGCTTGGGCATTATCACGGTGGTCTCGCTTCTGGTGTGGTCTTAGCTTCTTCACTATGAAGCCATTGAGGAGACTGGAAACACCTTCAGGCTATGAACTTACAAGCCACTAGCAAATGTGCAGAATGTCGGGTGCTTCAATGCTATAGAACGTCTGTTGTGCCGATATTCCTCTTCTCCCGCTTCGCTGAAGATGCCAATGCTGACAAGTATTCGCATCATGCGGACTTCCACTCGGTCAGCAATATTCCCATGACAAGATGACAACCCACGGTTGGACCATTCGTATGGGAGGGAGTTTTTGATGGGAGCACTCACTAGCCAAAAGCTTTTCCATGCCCACGAGAGAAGCGAGCCTTTCCGCTGTAACGGTTTCTTCATCACCAAGGACATTATAGACCTTCATTCGGAGGGCTGTTCTGAAAACTGCATGCGCAGCAGGCTAGATGACGTCAGTCTTGACTCAATTTAAGGGTCTTGAAGACCCGGTGCTCGATCATACCCATTTCGAAACCTCCAATACCGCTATCTCGGGGATCTCCAATGCCGCCACTAGCTCTTTGGCTGCCTCCAGTAGTCTCGAGCGCTCAATATGATCGGCAATGTTCGTATCAGCGGAACGTGACTGGCCGACGTCACCTTTTTTGTATTTGAGTCTTGCTGCATTCAGTGAGTCAATCAAAGTAGGGATCGCGTTCTCGTTACGACTTTGCTGTTCGACACGCCCAGGGAGAGCTATTCCGGAGACAAAATTTCCCATATTGAAGTACGGTGTGAGAAGCTGTCTCGGAACGTCTCTTTGCAAGAGAGTATAGTGATGTCGATGAATTTGTAGTTGTGTAGGAATGACAAAAGAATTTTGTGGATAATCTGTAAGGTGGAGCTGAAAGCTAGAAGACAAGAGCAACTCAGTGGTGAGATAAGTTCTGCTTTCAATACCAACGCCAGAGAATAGAACGATCTAAAGCGAGTCGAGACCATTAACAAGCCATATTCGGAGCTGGAAGCAAGGTGAGCAGCACTGGGAACTTTCAATCCGTTTTCAAGATATAGTCCTGTTCCTGGAGCCTCGGTTCTTAATGTAACAAGTGGTCCGTGCTTCTGACACTGTCGATGTGAATCTGCACGCACAACATGAATCGTGGGCGCATTGCAACAGTCTATGGCCGCTCCCAGGCGTAGCCAAGAGTACGTACGGGTGCAAATTTTTGTACAAGTTTTGAACGTCCCTCTTTGAACAAAGTCCTCTTCGATGCGAAACCAGGCGGTTCACTTTGTCTGAATTGCTGTCTTTGTCTCACCGTAACACGACATCGAGTACGACACCAGATAACCGAGGAATGGTACACGGAGTGCCTCGGGGGGAGAACATTGATGTGGCTACCCGTTCATGGTGTTATTGGTGCGCTTGCGTAGTATTTCCGAATCTAATACCCAGTGAATCTGCCACTGGATATGTTAGGCTTGATATTCTGCTGTATGCGTTCAGATATCGAGCTCGGTCGGATTTTCAAATGTCTGTTTGTTCTTTACTATAGTGGGGACGTTCGGTAAGGGAATCATGTGCTTATGGTATATACAATGTTCGGAGCCAGTTTTTCATTCAGCCGCTCTACCTCCACCCCTGATGTGTGTAAATAAGACCTTGGCATTAGTCTAGGGGGCAGAATTCAATGGTGAGATATCCCCTCACGGTTTGTCTTTATGACATGGGGACTCCACTCGTCCGCTCACTGCGTCGATCTTTTCTTTCCTCGGACGAGGAGGTGGTGGCACCTTCTTATGTGTAAGTGCAAATACGATGGGATTCATAATTCCTCATTGACGGTGTTCAGGTTCTTTCCGACATTGGTGACGGCAGCTGATGTGTCGACCGGATTTCGATAGCTGAGCTTTCGAGGCCCCTGTCCCTTGTTGTCTGTTGGCTGGTCGTTGCCTGGATCGATCGAGTTATGGCAGACCTGAATGAAAAGCGATTAGTAATCGTGATTGTTGATCGGCATTGATTTCTGCTGTCAGATATACCTTTCAGTCAGCTCTTCCACATTCTCATTCGGATGTATTCTTGACAAATGACCCCGAAAGTTGTCTCGCCGAGGCCAAATTTTGTCTGGATGATTGCAATCTTTACCTTGACAACGATAGGAGATTGAGTCGTTGCCTTGATAAATGCCGTGAACGCCCTTCTGATGTCTATTCAAGTCGGTTTGAGTCGCAAAACCACGATCATGGGTACATCCTGACACATCGCAGCGATAAAATCTGCTGCCAGTGGCATTCGAGTCGGTGCTTTGATGAACGTCGTGGACGTCTCTCTGGTGTCGATGCAGGTCGGATAGGCTGGCAAAGGCACGATCGTAAGTGCATTCTGGTATAGCACAACGGAAAAACCTGCTGCTTGTTGAGGGCTCTGGAGGCACAGAAGGCACGGAGAATGAGCTCCTTGTTGGTGTATATGATAGAGGGTTTATCTGCGCCCTGTCACTGGTGGTAGACATTGCATCCTTGGTGGAGCTGGTGGGGAGGTCAGGCGGCAAAGGATGCGATGCAGCTTGCAATGATCCTAAAACTTTGGAGTCAGCGTTCCGACTTTCAGTCAATTTATCAAGCCAAGCGGCGTGCCTCGACGATCCTGATATACTCAAACATTATAGACTCGAACATGGCACCTACCCACTGAGCTCACACGGCGTGCCGTGGCCTTTGGCGTATGCTTGTATGACGCAACTTTGCTCCAAGTCGGCATTGCGATGCTCTCCATGTGCTTTGCGACATGAACAGTAAGTTTTTTCCAATTGTTGCAATAATTGCCGCAGAACTTGCATGGTTCATCTTTCGGGATTTTGGCTGTCTCGTGCCGGCAAGCGTCTACGAGCTTCCATATTTGGTCGTCAGCATTAGGTGTGGTAGACGACTGGACGTCCTGGGATTTTGCCCTGGGCTCTGGCAACTTGTGTATGCCTAGAGACCTCATTTTTGGCTCCGGCATTTTGTGTTCACGAACGAGATGTTGAACAAAATTGTCCTTTCTGAAGCATTTGTGAGAGCAATCTTTCATGTTACAGGTCCACCATTCCAGTTGTCTATGTCGCTCGTTCTCGTGGCGGACCCAATCAGCTCTCCTCTTGAATGATCTTGGCTCCGAACACTCTTGAAAGGTACAAACGAACGGCTGAATGTCCTCTTGAACGTGTTTCGACCAGTCCGATGGCTTGGAGAATCTCTTTAATCGAAAGCACAGAGGGCACTCAAACTCGGCAGGAAACCTTTGGTTGGGCGGCACTGGATAGCCAGCAGGGAGAGCCAATGGCCCGACGATGATCTCACTCTTGTCGGAGTCGAGAAGCGGATATCCGGGAGAGTCAGTGGGCGGAGATTGATCTGCTCCTGCGGCCCTACAATTTCCTGAAGTCAGCATCCCCATTCTCAGTTGGTGGATTGACCGAAAAGACGTGTGTTTGGAGCGGACGCTGTTTGAGAAAGTCATCCAACTTACAGCGACGTCCAATGGTTGGGAGAGTGTGGAACATTCGTCGTCGTTGGATTGAGGGCAGTCTCAACCCATCGAGAATAGGTCTCTTGGTCAAGGCAGTGAGTCCTCGAAGGACAGTTTGCTTGCTGCCGCATTCTTGCATGGTTATCCTTCAGTTGGCTGAGTTTCTCATACCGACGGACCTGTTCCTGCGTCAACCGCTCAAGCAGGAACCCCAATATGCGAGGATAAGGACGTAGGATCTCATTTTTTAATTCTTCGTACCCGAGCGGACCCGTGTCCGGAAAACCTGATCTCGCGAGTTCGTCAATCCTCTTTGTTCTGGGGGAGCTTTGCGGCAAGGGATTAATTGATACAAATTGTGTCAATTCTGAAGCGTTTGCTTCCGTCTCTTTCTCGAGAACCTTAACGTGTCCCATGTTAATCTCTCTCGGCGCTTTTCCCCTCTCGACTACTGGCTGTTGTGGTCTCTCCTCAAGTTGTTCTTTCTGTGCGTTCGGGTTGATTTTCCTAGTCGATCCGCCGAGCGATGTAGCTCGTGAAAAATAGGGACTGGAAGGTTCGAGCACAGAGTCATTGTCGGCTTTCTCATGTCTTTGTGAAGTATGGTTGATCACATACGGGCGTACCTGGGAAGACCCAGAGTTGGCCAATCCCCAGAGTGCTCCCTTGGGGTTATCACCTTTTTCGAAGCGCGACGAGCCTTGTAATTGGTCGAGGATCTTCTCGCGGCCTACAAATGATAAATTTCTAACAAGAAGTCCTAAGTGCCGCTCATCTACCACACCACTCAAGTCACCCTCAATAGCCAAGCGAGATGCTGTCTCGATGCTATTCGCGCGCCGGGCAAACCGCCACATGGCTTGATTTGATGTCGCAGGCTGGGATACAGTATTGTCTAACGATGGAATTCGTAGCGATTCAAGCCACGGATGGGCTTCAAGCGTTGGAGACTGGTTGTTTGAGACTCCACCACCAGTATTAGGAAAAGCAATGTCTGAAGGGCTTTGAGTACGGCGCAACGGTTCAGATTGAGTATCAGGTCCAGAACTCATATCTTTCGCATCGACACTACCCATCCAAGCCCTCTCAGGATCGTATTCGATCGAGTCGGACAAACCTTCATCAAGCCAGCGTTTGACGTGCGCATTTGAAAGCGCTAATATTCGTTGTCGCTCTTGATCTGCAAGACTGGGGATGTCGGCTAGTTGGTTCCTATCCGTTGGATCAATGCCACTACGGGATGTTTTTGGCGGTGTTGGGTTGCGGGCATCAGGTCTAATTGAGATGTCTTCCTCGTCATCCTCAGCCACTGATGTGGGCGCGTTGGTAGGTTCGCTCATCTTCGCTTGTCTTGGTTGCCAACACTCTATTCCGGCATGAAACGGTGTTGTAGACGTGGCTATGGAAGGTGCAGGTGTCTGCATTGCGACCACTTCCTGCTTTCGACCACCGTGCAACAGAGTCTCCCAGGCGCGGGTGGGCTTTACTGCAGAGATCTCCACAGTTCGGGTGAAGATGCAAACTCGATTCGCCCCCGCACAGGCCATACACCCTTCGTCGCTCTGTTGTAGAGCGCATTTTAGGTCCTTGACCTGGCATGCTCTACATCGAGCGAAGCCGGTGAACTGGACGAAGTCGCCGTGGAGTACATAGTCCTGTGCCATGCCTGAAACTTTGATGTAGGCAACGACTCAGGATGGTTGATTTAGAGCCTCGAGCATAGGTTTATAATGATCATCGCATTGTCGTAGCCGAAAAAATTGGATTTGTCATCATCGAGCGCCTTGCGCCTTTGAGAAGCAGCCGGGAAAGCATCGTTCAAAGCAATACGGTCGTCTTTTTCATGCGTATAACGCACTTCCTCGAATTTGTTGGTAATGGTCCTGTGAGTGTAGTTCCGGGCAGGTTATCGATCTGCTTTCTTTGCCTTCTTCTGCTTCTTGTGTGGGAACCGGCGATATTCAGAGCTTTGCCTCCTCCTCCACTATCAAGGTTTTGCTATATGGCCTAAAAATTCCATTGTTACCGTGACGTGGTCTCGCCAGCGCATGAGATCCTTCCAATCATTAGAGGCGGACGAGAACAGGCCTTCCGTGCTTCTAAGATCTATCGCATGGCAGCAGTAGGGGTCATGGGATTAGTGATCATCGATGATGTTGTGATTGTCCCATACGAAGTGATAAACTGAGTATGGGTGATTGTTCTGATCGCAAGGCAGGTATTTGCAAACCTCGACTTCGGAGGTGGCGTCCCAGGCGTCCCAAGTGACTAAGCGCCCGTTAGCTCGGGTGGGTGTCGGCAAAAGTCATGCATATGCTTGGTGGCTGGGAAATTCCATGCATGCCATAAGAAAACTACTACTATTGTGCTGGAAGTTACTTTTCTCAAAGTATAGATCGAATAATCACTCGCTATTGGACGTTTATCGAAAATGGCGCGGATGTTGCTACGAAGGCAGAACTTTGATACCGGTCCTCATGAGAAGACCCGATATTGTACTTGAATGCACGCTGACCAGAAGTCCTTCTAAAAGTAAGTCACCGGTGTCGAAAGCGAGTACGGTCTCCGTAACGCATCAATCATCTGTCTCCTACGCTACGGTCTCTCCGTCAAGGCGTTCTCTCGACTGTGTCTCGTAATGATAATGTCCATCCCAGAGATGTCACACTGGTCGAGACATGTATGTCTAGAACTTTTCTGCCTCCTTGCGCATGTGCTCTTGCGGGATTTCTTCGTGGCCCACGCCCCTGGACTCCTGCACAATCTCCCAAGCCGAGGCAGACCGGCAGATAGAAGCAAGCCAAGGCTGATCTCAGCGAATGACACGGCGGCGCTTCTAAAGCTGAGCAGGGGGCGTCTTCCGGCCCTGGCCAAACCGGTTTTCCATGATGACTTTTCAGCTGAGCCTGACACGATGACAAGGCTGTTGTGCTAGGCGTTCCGCCTGCCTCGCCTTTCCTCAAATGGTGGCTGGGCGCACTCTCTCGTTCGAAATATCGCCCAACGCCTAAATTTTTTGATTCTCCATTTCCTTCAGCAGCCTTGCAATGCCTTCCCTCATGATTTCCTGTGCGCTTCTTTCGTTCCTGAGCCTTTTTCAAGCTCATTCTCTCCCTATCTCCACTCCGCTTGTCGCTCGTGGTACCAATGTCACCTTGACACCTCTTTCCTCTTACGACTCAGAGGAAACATCGTGGCAGAGGAACATCTATATCCTACAGACGACTCGGCTCGTCCTCCTGATATGCTTCATGGTATTGGTGCACATCCTTTGGACTCGCTGGCGCAGCAGCAAGCCCAAGCTCCGCGGTTCTGTTGGTGACTTACAGAGTAAGTCAAAGCCTGGCACGTGCATAACTGCGATACAAACAGGACACCATGCTGATGAGTCTCGATAGGGGCCTTGGATGCACCAATGGAAGTAGATATGGAAGATATGATCAACACTGATGATATCACCATTGACGACGAATCTGAGATGTCAGCCGTCGCCACTGTAAAGCTTCAGCTTGACTGTCGAGGCAATGATCGCGCAGGAACTCCATGTGCACCATCACACGCCCACAAACCTCCATCATCCAGTTTTCGTGAACATAAAAGCGTCGAGTTGGTCGTCGTTCCATACGTTGTGGGTCCACAAAGCCGTGCGACAGCCACATCCAAGACAGGAGTAGGTATATCGGATTTAAAACCTTTTGACGTCTTAGGTTTGGCTGACTCGGAGAAATCATGACCTTTTCAGAGGCTAGAGTCCATCGGAGACTATCAGTGGATGAGAACACGTGTGACTTGTATGCAGGAGCGACGTTGGAACTTGTCTGCTGACCCGAGGGTATTCATTCAATGACCTTCATCCCTGAAGGCCTCACAAAAAGGGGCTGGACTTTGTAAGTCTTGTCGACTTATTGGGTACAATACTACAACAATGTACGTCTTCAGCTAGTCATTACGCAACCAATTCATCCTCATCTCGTCAGAAAGTTGGCCGATGGGTTTCCCCCCCTGAATGGAGCTGCGCTTCCTGCGAGCGCCTGGAAGTCTCATGATCTGAGCTATCGCACTGACGATGCAATGATAAGATCAGCATCCAAAAAAATTCAGCCTACAAGCCCTGTGCGCAATGATACGTGGTATCTGATGGTCAGATTGATGTTCCTGCAGGCTCGATATTGGTATCCCAACAGAAGGCAGCGAGGCAGCTATGAATTGAATCACACAAGAGAATGCATACATGAAGATAGATGATAGGAATTCAATGCGCGCATCTCTCTTGCATCCGACCATTTACTGCGTGGTACTTGCGTGGCCTTTTACAAAAGAAGCTCTCCTAGCCTTTCGCGGGGTGCCTGGTGTCACGTCAGAATCTTTGTTGGTTATAGGATTAACTTGACAAGGTCTCACCAAGGCCAGGCTGCTCGTGCTTCTTCCCCGGTCCGTTCTCTGAATCCTTTTCGCTTCCAATGCTGGTAGGCCAGCGTCTAGAAACGTCGTTGGGCTCGGTTACAGAGGATCTCTTGGTGATGATGCTCGGGAGACGCATGCGCATGTCTCGGAAGAGGGGACGATAAGTCGCAAAGCATGCACAGAGAATGGCTGCAGAAGGCTCGATTTGAGACCACATATAGCCTTCAACCCCAGTATCTGAGATCTCGCTGTCAACTAAGTTGTCAACGGTCACCAAGAAGAAGAGAAACGGACTCACAGACGAGGTCTGCGCGTTCCAGTTTGCCAACAGCTAGGATGCGCATAACGCTGGCGACACAAGCACTCAAAGATGTCAGCAAGGGTAAGACGGCGCTCGGAGCATGCGTGGAGGCATACAGTCCTCCCAAACCAAGAATTGCCGTCGTTTCGTACTTCTGCCTGCTAGGAAGCCGCGATCGCCAGATCTGATGTAGAGGCAGAATCAAGATCGCGACATCTAGACTAACAGCACTACCCAGTGTGCCGTATAACAAGGCCTGAAGATCGATGCAACGATTGCTAATGCTCATGGCCACGGCTGGGCTGAAGGCATCTGAGACCGGGATGCAAAGAAAGACACTGGCGAAGATGATCGAGATACCCCAGGCCAGGCAAAGTCCACCAAGGATTCCAATGATGATTCGAACATAGAGGATGTCGAATATTCGACGCAACAAGAACAGAACCGATATCCGAACAAGCGTGACAGTGGCAGCATAAGTAATCATAGACGCGTAGACGGTCTAGTCGTATTAGTGCACGCTGAATCTGAATACGTTTCATTCTATGAACCTTCAAGAATGTCTCGAGCTGGTGCTCGGAAAGTGCTGTTTTGTGCATTCCTGCTTTGCCCTCGCCAACCGCTGAAAGAGAATCTCAGTCAAATTGGTATCGCAGCATCGGTAATAGACTTACCGAATCCAAAGATTATGACCATGGCATAATTTGGAATGAGGGCAACGAGAATTAGCCAGTCATCAATTCGCCAGTTTGCACCAAGCTTTCGACGTGACAGGAATCTCAGAGCAACCGCGACGGTTTCGAGCGCCCCACAAGCTATACTGACACCCAATATGGCATCACCTCGCCGGTTGTACGGTCCTGTCTCATTGTGTATCTGATCGGACATAATGTTGTATGCAAAAACCACTTTCTGCAGGAAATACACGCACATGTGTGCGAAACGGCGCGTCCTACTATTTGAATCACCACTTGTTGTAGCATGGCGGCGAGATAAGACTTTTAGCACGTGCGACGTCCCTTGCGGCATACTAATTAAACCTAGACGACGTACACATGCAGATTTCACCACTTCGATGGACTTCTCCGTTACAGGCGGACTTCTGCGGGCTATTGACGAGGTAGCCATGTCATGTGAAACCCCATAAAAGTCTGAGCGTCCCGAGCGTAGAACCTTCGAAGCAAATGGACCAAGAAAGACCAATCTAAAAAGCTTAACGAACACAGTAGGCATGGTATCAATCGACCCGATAATAATTGGAGCTTATAATAAACCTATTGAGGGTGATGGATCATGCGTGGGAGCGGACTGCTTATAAAGTATAATAAGCCTGATAAGAGAAGTCTGAATACCCCTCATCTCAGAGCCTCCAGTTGCAGTGGCTTGAGTCTAGCTTGCCCCTCGGAAGCAGATGATGTAAAGAGGGTGAATTGCTTTGTATTAGGTTCGATTCCTAATGGCGCTGGTCCTATAGTGGAGTGGGGTGTCTACTATTCCGCAGAAAGTGATGGGTCGCATCAGCCCTCCTTGAATAAAAAATCTACAGATTTTCAGATGTATTGCCGAGCCGTCTCTTCTCTTGTTGAGGACAACCAGATCATGTCATTGAATCAGCAGTTCTGCTTGACGAGAACTGGGTCGACATCAGGCTTCGGCGTATTTGCTAGAATGAGAGCAGAGAAACGGCACTTTACTTTTCGCCGACGGCATCAGCGAGGGAAGACCGGCAGGTGCAAGCGATGCCAAGAATCCACGGCTAAAGTTGCCCTCTCGTAGCACCTCTCACGCCCCGAATACCGAACGCCTTCTCGACAACACGAACCTCACTATCTAATCTTCTAGGCTGTCAGATGACTTTCGTGATGTCTCTATGGATGTTTAATATAGTTATGACCCAAAAGTGATGAACACTGACCAATCTATGCCACTATCAGTTACTTTGCGTAATGTAGGCGCAAGGACAAATTCCTAACCTCTTTCCCTCTCATTCCGAACGGCAAAGTCAATCCTCCAAATCCGATACTCAGCTTCGATGGCTACCGGACTCGAAGGCGTGGCAGGCGCGGCGACACTTGTAAGTGTAATTGGCTTTTCCGTCCAAGTCTTTGATGGCTGCGTCAAAGGCTTCAACCTTCTATCGTCTGCTCAAAATCTCGGACGGGATGCCGATATGTTTAGATGCATGCTAGACTGGGAACAGTTTCGATTGGAACAATGGGCCGAGAGAGTCGACTTGTTTGACCCGGAGAAGGCGGATCCCAGCCTTAATTGGCAGCTTGTGAATGAGACACTCGAGCACATTAGCAACCTCACAAACGATTCCGATTTGCTGAAGAAGAAATACAACCTAAGCTTGGTCGACCTTCCGGCATATACCTCGCGAGCGTCAACCGAAAAAGCGGATAAAGCACCCTCCAAGCCCTTCAGCCCCTTTAGAAAGCTTTTTTCAAATGTCGACAACACTTCGTCTGCCGCTGCCGCCAAGGTAATCCAAGCGCGCAACAACCCCATGAAAAAATTATGGTGGGCCGCCGTCGACAAACAGGGTCTACGGCAGTTGATTGAAGATATCTCACGCTTCACTCAGCGTCTCTACGATGTTCTCCACGCTTCTACCCAAGATCAAATGAAAGCTTCAATTGACTCAATGATCAGTATGGCGACAGACCGAAGTGAAAACGTGCTTGAGCTGGCTATAATGCGACAGCTAGCGCGTCTCCCAGATATCATCCAGTCCGGTACCCGCAAACCCGAAGAGATCGAAGCGGATGTGGAGAGAAGCACACGGAGTCTGTTTTTCTGCGCGACCAGGAAAGGCGAGATCAAGAAGGTAGAGAGTCTGCTCGATGAGGGTCTTGATATCGAAACCGAGGACCAAATGGGTTGGGCAGCCATGATTCAAGCAGCTGAATACGGACAGCTACCGATCGTAGAGCTGCTCCTTCGGCGTGGTGCAAACCCGCTTCATGGTACTATTGGTCACCGACTACCTCTCCACTTCGCAGCGGAAGGAGGGCATCTGGGAATTGTGAAAGCTCTCCTAAGTCGGGATAAGTCTCAGTTGAACGCCCGAGACCATCTAGGCCAGACGCCCTTGAATAAAGCCGCCCGAGAAAGTCGGGAAGATGTAGCTGTCTTTCTTTTGTTACAGGAAGGTATCGAAGCTGATCCTGAAGACAATGATGGCTGGAGGCCCCTGATGAATGCCATCAGCCGTGGCAACGCCAAGATTGTAGAGATGATCTTGGCTCATCCTGAGGTCGACCCAAATCACAAATTAAAGGACCATGGCCAGACACCGTTGTGGATGGCAATTACAAAGGCGGACGACTGCGCAATCCTACGAGCACTACTAGAGCGCCCCGACCTTGACCTTACGCGAACTGGACGATGGGGAGAAGGTTGCATATACAGGGCCGCTTGTTGGTCCAAGCATGCTGCGCTGCATCTTTTGCTTGACAGAAGCGCAGATGTCAATCTTCCAAATGAAGAGGGGCGAACGCCGCTATCTATTGCAGCATCTAAGGGAAACAAAGAAGGCATTGAAATTCTGCTGAAGCAGCAGAACATAGCAATCGACCAAGTGGATCAGACCAAAAAGACACCCTTGATGTACGCCGCCGAAGCAGCCCAGACCCAGTGCGTCAAGCTATTGCTTGCGCACAAGCCCACACTCGAAGCCAAGGACATGGAAGGCCGGACAGCGCTCTCTCTAGCTGCAATCAAAGGCAATAAAATTCCTGCCAAGCTGTTGCTGAAAGCTGGCGCACTCGTCAACACGCAAAATTCCAAGGGGAATACCCCTCTTGCTTTGGCCAGCGAGCACAAGCAAGAGGTCGTCGTTCGATTCCTACTCGAAAATGGCGCCGACGGCGAATTAGCGGATGAGGATGAGGAGACACCCTTTGAGAAAGCCAGAGATAGAAAGCTTGAGGACGTAATCAAGGCTTTCAAGGAGGTCCTGAAATTACCCTGATCTAAAGCTTGCGACTAACGTCACAGTGGTCGACTCAGCCGACTTTGCCAACTATACTATAGCTTCGGCAGTCAAGGACCGTTTCTCGACTTCTGCTCTACGAATCTGAAACAGCAGTCCCAAAGCCAAAAACCGCAAACAATGCTGCTACGGCAGCGAATGCATTGTGCAGCACGTCAAAGCTCGCAGACAGCACGGCATGATGACAAGCGGTGCTCGATTCAATGGCCTTGTGCAGAATGGCTGATGGAAAATCTACGAAAAAGCTCCGCTCGGCGCCGAAGACGGTGTAATCACATGGGTTCTATCCGAGACCACGAGCGTTCTGCATAAGTCGGAGCCAGCGATATAATTACATGGGTTCCATCCAAGACCCTACGAGCGTTCTGCATATTCCAAGTCAGCAATCAGCCATTGCCACCACGATCCACTCTTCAAAATCGGCCAAAGGTCTAGGATGCAAAGCCATATACTAGCCACGCGGAAAGCAGCATTTATCCTCTTAGGATCAAACCTCAGCGACTACGGCGCGTTACCACTCTTTCTATACAACCAATCTTGGGTCGCATATTCACCTTGAATCATGTTCTCTCATGCGCATGTACCCTCCTTCCTTTTTGCTCTATCCACCGCCGAAAAGCTCTGGAATGTACTCCGTTGGGCGCCCCAATCGTGCAGAACCTACCCACAATTTTTCTAGCATCGGCCTGACCCCAATCTACAACCAGATGCGAGGGTAGCTTCGGCCGAGTATCAAACAAAGAACTCATTGTAACCTCAGAATACCGCGAAAAGGATCTTCACATCCAAGATAAGATCTGCAAATTATAATATTCAAGAACCCTCCAACATCCCCCCCAAACAGCGCGCGCTACGTCTTCCCCTTCAAAACCTCATCCAGCACCCTAACAAACCCTCCAATCTCCTCCTCTACACTCCCAATCAGCATTCCCCTCACCACCCTCTCTCCCAGGAACAAGAAGCGACTCACCAGTATTATAATGCACCATACTAACCCTCACCACCCCCTCCTTCTCCCCCCCAAGGCCCAGCACATCATCCACCAGCCGCTTACTATAGAAATGCCCCCACCGGCACGCAAACCTCGACCGCGCCTCCACCCCCTCCACCACCGCCCTGGAGCTCCACCCCTCCACACTGAAGCTCACCACCGGCACCCTCACCTCCTTATCCCCACTCCTATCACCATATATCGTGACATCCTGCCTGGAGCGCAAGTAGTCGAGGAGGATCCCCTGCAGCACCTCCTCGTGCGCTGCGATCTGCGCCCAGGTGGCGGGGCGGTCGGGGCCGAAATAGGCGACGAGGGCGGGCAGGGCGGCGACGAGCTCGTAGGAGGAGGCGGCGAGGCCGAGTTTCGTGGCGAGGGAGGTGGCGGGGGTGTGGAAGTAGTGGGCTAGGGAGTGGATGTGGGAGAGGGCGGAGGGGGAGGCGTAGAGGGTTGCGTTGTGGGGGCCGTAGACCTGATGGATCTTATCAATCGCTAGGTTGAAATAATTGGAGAAGGAGAGGCCATGGGGGTGGTGTGGTGGGAAGTAGGCTTTTGAAATGGTTTCTTGAAGGGGGAGGCAGAGGAGGAACGCGAAAGAGAACAAAGGTGGAGAGGGGGGCAGCGGCGGGGATCTCGGTACCTTATACCAACTAAACGCATAGAAATCCACCCCCAGCTTCCCCACATCCACCCCCCGATGCGGCGCCAACGCCACCCCATCTACACACAGCAGCGCCCCGGGCACCTTATGCACCTCCCGCGCTATCGTCCCCACATCATGGATCGTGCCCAGCACATTACTCGCATGCGTACACGCCACGAAGACCGTTTTGGCCGACATCAGGGGCCGCAGGTTCTCGGGCGTTAGGCGCAAATTCGGGGATTCGGTGGTAGGTGTCCACCATTTGAGGACTAGTTTCTGGGACTTGGACATACGTACCCAGGCGGAGATGTTGGCTTCGTGGTCGAGGGATGAGAGGATGATTTCGGAACCGGGGGGGAAGGAGAGGGCGAGGGAGAGGTTGGCGAAGAGTTGGGTTGTGGACGGGCCGATTACTGGGGTGGGGATTGGGGGGTTAGAATGGGGTTCTTTTGGGGGGGGGGGTAGGATGGGGAAAGGGTTAGTGGGGAAGGATGGGGAAAGGTAGGGGGGGCACCGATATTGTCGGGGCTAGCATTGATGAAGCTGGCGGCTGCGGCGTAGCCTGCGTTGTATGCCTTAGTGGAGGAGGCGGCGGTGTGGTAGGAGGCGCCGAGCTGGACGTTGGAGGAGTGGAGGTAGGTTGAGATCCTTGGGGGTGGGTCAATCTCTGGGGTTTTGACAACGGGACTATGAGAACGAGATATAGAGATGGATTACATATCAACGAGAGAGAAAGAGGAAACGCTGTAGATGGAAAAGTTAAGAAAGAGAGGGCCTACGCATCGATGACCGGTCCGAGGACTTGACTTCCTCCAGCATTGTCGAAGAAGATTTGGTCGGCGGCTAGTGCTGGGAAATGGTCTCGAGCGGTCTTGATATCGAATGTGTTCGTGCCGTTGATGGTGGCCATTATGAAAGCTGAATCTATGGGTTTCGAAGGAGTCTCTATACCGTTTACTTGGCCTGGGTTTGAGTACCTGTTGCTTTCACTTGATCAGGTCCATTTTGCCACAGGATATTCCAATCGATGGCAGGCTTCGCTTCAAGTTGGGCTAGTATCCTGAGTGGCCCCGCGTGCCCAAAGAGGCAGGTAAAATGTGAGATGGACGTCACTGGCGGCAGGACGCTCTACTCCGCTCTTGCAGAACCCTAGAGAGAACCCTGGTCCTGGTGGCCAGGAATTCGGTGCAAGAGAGAATTGTTCGGGGACTGATAGGGGTGGGAAGAATGCTGGACCAGATCACGGAGGCTTCGGCGTTGACAGCTACCAGGGATCTTCCACCCCTATGGTGTACATCAGGCGAATATTGGATTATTTTGGATCAACCGTCTATCTAAAAGCTAGCAGCTAAGATCAGTACATGGTTTGAGGTTCCGAATTGGGGTGAACTTCGAGACAGAGCCTGTCAGCGTCGTCACCCCTGCCGCACTCTTGATCGTTGTCGAAGCACCCGCGCTACCATTCGACCCAACCACTCCCGCACCCGGAGCAGAGTCCGCCAACGACGCCGAAGGTATCAGTGCTTGCGCCGCAGCCAAGAGGTTGGTCGTATTGCCCCTCACAATCTCCGTGAAGTTCGGCCCACTGATCTCGAGCGACGTGTCGTTCAAGACTTCGGTGACATCCCCAGCATGAAACACCGTCGAGTTGTCACCAAGTCTCCGGGCTGGGGGCCGCCAGAAATCGGTGGTTGCGGGACATTGCCTGACGTCGCCTTGGTGGCTGGTGACCACGCCCCAGGGGCAGGTCTGGTCTGCGGCGCCGTTAAAGGGCGGCTGGAGATAGACTGAGAGCTGGAAGGGGAATAATGCGGTTGTGGCTGTGGCGGTGTCAGCACGGGTGGTTTGGCTTTTGGCTTGCAGGGCGGTGCCTACCGGTCTGCCTTCTCCTCCGTCCAGAAGCGATGCCCCGACTGGTAGCTGTGCCGCCGATCTTGCCTGCCATGGGGCCGCTGATGCATTGGACGAGGAGGACTTCTGCTACGCTGCGGAGTATGTCCCATGTTGTGCTATGTCTCTGCGTGGCACTGGTGCCGATTGCACAATTTCCTGAAATTCAATCAGCACGAGATCATTGATGGTTTTAAGTGAAAGTATGTTCTGAGAGTTGAAGGAGGTAGCAGGCGAGCAGCTTGCGTACCTGACTGTTTGATGATCGGTTTCGTAGGATCTAAGACTATCTCTCCATCATGAAGAAACTCATAGAGTACAGCTTCGCAATTGGCAGTGCTCGGGCTACCCAGCGTAGCTTCGCACTGATACCTGACGTTCGTAGGTACCGGCGTTGGGGAATTCAGAGTAAATTCCCACCATCGTGAGTGATCGTATCCATGTAGCCACTTGCTGGGGCCACCACTGATAGCGCCCAGCACTTGCGCAAGGTTGTTCTTTGTAGCCACGTCCTTGGCTTTTTGGAATTTTTCTTTCAACCTGCCATTACGATGTCAGTATTGAAACTCAACGGAGCGTGGGTGTCATTGTTAACGCACATGTCCCGTAGACTTATCCCGATTGTAAAGTCAGTCGCGGCTTTGCGAGGTCTACTCCGCGGACCTGACACGGTAACAATCATGTAGAGCGGTACATCTGCACGTGATGTCAGCACACTGCGTACTCTAGCAACTTATGATTTTGGCTCAATTCTATTCAAGAGCGCCAAGCCAAAGAGCAGAGGAATCGAAAGATTGTTGATGGCAGACCAGTCTAGAGACTGAGAACGGAAAAGCTTACCATAACCACTGCTAGAGGTATCTGGGGGTATTGCTACCACAGTTGTATCTAGTGTTCCGTCCGGCTGTTCCACCTGCGCAGGCACGGCATTATTGGCTTCATTTGGCTCGAACAATGTGGGATCGATCACGGCATCGAATGTTCGCTGTAGGCCGAAGGTCTCGAATCCACCCCAATGAGATCTGTCGACACAGCCATCTATTATGTCTTGTACAATAGTCCTGATTTTCTTCCACGGCACTAAAACGAAGACGTTGTCCTTTGAACGCCCGTCAAGGTCGATGGTGATGGCACAGGACGGGTGGGTTTCGGAATCGACATAACCTTTCGGAACAGTGACGAAGTTGTTGCCCGAAGCGCTGGTGCGGGTTGTGAATATGCTCGGTATAGAGCTACTGGGCAGGGCCTGGAGAGCTACTTGGCATGGTGACGTGCTGAGTGCACCGTAGATCGCGCCGCAGCTGGAGACATCGGGCCCTACAAAGTCAGCGCTTCCGTGTTGAATGAGTGTGGGGAAAGACAGCACGAGCGGTTCCACCGACTTTGAAAGAGGAAGTTGCCAAAGCCTGACAAAACCATTATAATTGAAAGGTCTAAATATTACCTCCAAGTATATTTGAAGTAAATCCGGTATAGTAATTAGCACTGGACATGCTAGGAGCAATTCTTAAGGAACCTAGGCTTCTAACTGTCTTTTGAAAGCCATTTTTCTCCCAGGAGCAGTCGGAGTTTATTTATCGTTCTGCATACCTGGACCGGGTGGTTTCAGGAACGTTGAAATCCCACGTGTAAGCGCGTTCCTGATCCAACCCGACATAAGATCTGACAGATGCTATGGCGCTCGAATAGTGAACCAGCTCTGGCTACTAAACACCGCTGCATTACGTTGGTGGATCCCCCTGAGATGGAGCCGCAGGGAAGTGCTCGTGGCTGCTGTCGGATGGCGCCTGTAAGAATCTCGAGGCGCCGAATTCTCCACCTTCCCGAAACACGGCCGTTCAAACATAGCAATGGTACCACAAGCCGTTGCCAGTATGGTGTTTCTATTGGATTTTTACATAATGTGGAATTAAAGGGATACCAATTTTCCTGCAAAGGGAATACTAGTCTTCAGAGCCTAGTCCGGCACTTTCTCTTTGGAGCGCAGAAAGGGCCACAGGAGAAAAACCATCGTTAGACAAGGAGACAAATGTACGCGAGCCAATGTAAGAATGCAAAGCAGTGGATAGTTGCGATGAAGTAGCAAATTCTATCGCTGCTACTCAAAATTGCTGTACGGCCTTGACGCGGTCTGGCTAACACTCTATTACCTTCTAAGGCTATACCTTGGTGTATATTTTGACGTAGAGATGGGCGGATCCTCCGGATAATATCATGAGAAATTTCTAGAGACGAAGGATGAATTGTGTAGTGAGGTAAGATGATTTATACAACCATCGACTAAAATAGATACTCACATGCTTCCTGTCTCCGAAGGCCACGCCAAGCCGGAATTAGGGTAATTCCGCGTCCAATTCTGAACCGAGGTCCTCAGCCCAGAAAGGGTAAAGTAGCATGTGCATCTCAACAACGAGCACAAAAGATTGATCACGGAATGACCATTACACCATACTCTCTTTCGAGTCCGTACGTTTCTCTAGAGCAATGGCTTCGTCTGGTAACCGCAAGAGCGTTCTGATCACCGGGTAATATTTCTTCCAATGCCGTCTTCCCACAACTTCTTTTCACTAACCTTCCCAAAGCTGCTCCCCCGGCGGCATTGGCCATGCGCTCGCTCTGGAGTTCATGTCTTACAACCTTCGCGTCTTTGCTACCGCGCGCAAAGCCTCAAGTATCGCCGATCTTGCCGAACGAGGTATCGAAACGTTGAATCTGGAGGTTGACCAGCCAGACCAAGTAGAACGATGTCGAGATGAGGTAGCGAGCTTGACGGGTGGAAAGCTCGACTACCTCGTCAACAATGCTGGCCGAAGTTCGTTCTCTGCACTCTTTTCCCACACCTCCTAGCTCGGATCCTTATGGGAAGCGTTAGAAAAGGAAGTAGAAACGCTTCATACTAACAGCAACCCAGACTACACTATTCCCGCCCTCGACGCCACTCTCCCTGAAATCCAATCCACCTTCTCTACAAATGTGTTCGCTGTGATGCACATCTGCACCGTTTTCTCTCCGCTCCTGATTCGCTCCCGCGGCACCATCGTGCAGATTGGCTCCATAGCTGCCATAATCCCATATGCATTCGGCTCCGTATACAATGCTTCGAAAGCCGCTTTGCACTCCTATTCCGACTCGTTGCGCGTCGAACTCGCTCCCTTCGGTATCTCCGTAATTACCGTCGTCACCGGTGGGGTAAAGAGCAATATCGCGCGCACGGAACGAGTGTTGCCGGAAGGGAGCCTGTATACGGATCTTGAGGAAAACTATCAGCGGCGGCAGAAATATAGCCAGGAGGTCGGGATGGACAATGCTGTATATGCCAGGAAAGTGGTTGGGGAGGTATTGGCAGGCGACGGATGGATATGGAAAAGGAGGACGATCTGGGCGGGAGGGAGTGCGGATATGGTCAAGTGGGTCAGTATGTTCTTGGGGACCGAGAGTGGCCTCTGGGATTGGCTTATGACAAGAATGTTCGGATTGGGGCGACTATATCAGAAGGACTTTAAGAAGAAGGAGTTGTGAAGTTCACAAACGCGGATAATTTGGACAACGTCGGCTACAAAATCCTTGAAGCACCAACCCTTGGATGACTTAAATCTAGGATAGTCTTTCAAATCCTGGGATACCTAGGGAGTTTAGGATCGACCCCAATGAAAAGTCCTACCAAGACCAAGTTGCATCAGGAATTCGGTCTTTCACCGACAGGAGCTTTCCCTTTCCCTCAGAGACATCAGTGGTATCTCCTTCCAGACTTTCACACATTCGCACTCCAGTAGCTGGCGGAGTTGAACGAGGTCTAGCAAACTCAGCAGGCCGACAAGTCGGTCTTGAGTCTCGGTCATCAATCACAGATCACCCTTTACTGGGCCATGCAAGCCAGGAACGTCGATAAAAGGTTGGGACTACAGTACAACATCAGCGACTCCAACACTAAGACAAAAGACATCTGATTTCTCATCCCACAATCCTTCAACTGATGCCATTTCTTAAAAGCACGTCGCTTCCACACAATATTGTGCCTTCTTCTCACCGTCGTCCAAGCGGCTGAATGATCAACCACAAACAGCGAATGACCAAGTCAAGCACTCAACCCGGAAACGATATGACGATGCAGTGGAAACACTCTGCTGCAGTTGTTTGAGACGGCCCGGCTCGATGGCTTGCAGCCCGTACAGGTCCACAGCAATACCATTGACAAAGCACACCAGCTGTCGGTCATACTTTGCCTTCCACGAAAGAAGGGAAACGATGGTGCAGTTTCTCCACTTTCTCGGCCTTTCCCAAAGGCCGAAGAAGAAGAAAGTAAAGTGAAGTAAAATAGCTGGGCTCGCCTTGGCAACCAATCAAAACTATGGTTGGACCGAAGCGAGACACTAGCGATAATAATTGACGTCGGTTGTCTTCACTTTGGACCTCAGCTTTTTGTTGACCTCTGGAGAGGACAGCCTCGTTGTAAAAGCGGAAGGAGACGAAAAAACATATAGCTCAGCTATTATACAGGAAGGTGGCACTGTGCGACTCTTAAACGGGCATGTCCTTTGGTTCACCCAAAAGCAAATGCACAGTTGCGACCAATCAAGCAGCAGCTATGTTTGCAATGCGGCATAGGCTTCATCACACTGCTGCAACTTGCCATCTTCCTCTCGCAGTCTCCCCAATCGATCACCTCCCTAGCCATCCTTACCGACGGTCTAGCAGAAACCCCACATGGTATAATGCTGGTCCGGCACCTCGCCGCTCGGGGGTCGCTGTCTGCACGTCACCTCTAACCATGAAATAAGCATATACGGCCGCTACTCTTGCATTCCGAGTCTATCTCCCTTTTTTTTTTGGCGCGGCGAGATGGAAGCTATGATGCAGTTCTTGCTGCTGCGTTTTCCATACCTTAATGAAATTTGTGGGGCCTTTGCACACTGCTAGGTGGTGGCCCAGTCAGAGCTCCAGCAGGGATGGCACTTTCGGAACCAGTCTTGTGAGCCAATGTACGATTGTCCTTATTCTTCGAGACATGATGGAGGTGGGGTCGCGACCACCTTCTCTGCTGTGGCCACGAGGAACCCAGTCGAACATTCACTACCGTCGGGTCCATGCCGCACGCCATGGCAGGTGATCGGTAATGAGATAGCCCTACATATACGAGGAACACCCTTGGTACTTCAATTCCCAGGTACTCGTCTGATGCGTTCTTCTAATACTTCGAACTGTTGCTGGGAACGGCCAATCACCCCACGACAGAATCTGAATGAGATAATTCGACTTCGCAGGAGCTCTCGGTAGAGAATTTCTTAATCACGACCTGGAGTATATCCACCCGCTGTACGCTCATTTCAAGGAATCAAGCAAAGTATACCTCCTTGCTGCAGCAAGGCCTTCATTTGGAATTAGAATAAGTTTTCAGATACTCTTACACCTGAGCTGGAAAAGCTTCTGTCCGATCCTGGAAAGATTATCAAAGCCATGGCGGAAGCATACAAGGTGCCTGGGCCTCTGCCAGACAAGAGATTCCATGTTGTTGGAGCTGCCATAATTGCAATTGTCGTGCCCACAATTGCTGTTGCATTACGCTACTGCTCGAGAGGGCTGGGCAAAAGCAGGCTTCTGGTGGGATGATTGGATCATCATAATCTCGCTTGTAGTGAACTCTCTTCCCCTCTTTGTTCACTTGGCATATTAACTTTTGGAACAGCCTTTCACCTGGGCGCTTCCCGGCCTGACGCTGGGCTGGGTCTCCGTCGGTTTGGGCAAGCACATCTGGTCACTAGGTGTCAAACCCACCGTCGGCTTCAAGATCCTGCTGGCATCAGAGTTCGCTTACGATACAAGTATCACCCTCATCCGGATGTCGGCTATCCTCTTCTATTATCGAATCTTCGGCAAGAATCGCCCGTTCAAGATCTCTCTTTGGATCACCGCTGGAATTCTCGTGGCATGGTGGATGGCTATCGATGCTCTGGCGATATTCCAATGCGACCCTGTTGCCCGACAGTGGGACTATAGTATCCCCGGCCATTGCTACAGCCTCTTTGGGACTTTCGTGGGCGTCACAATCCCCAATGTCTTCATCGACGTTCTCATACTGGTTTTACCCATACCCATGTTGTGGAAGCTACAAATCAGCATGAGGAAGAAATTTGCGCTCATTGCAAATTTCATGCTCGGATATAGGTCAGCATTGAACGCCTTATTATCCTATTCAACGATCAGAGCTGCTGATATCATTTAGCGTTATAGTAGTTACGATACTCAGGTTGTTGTCGATTATCAATGTTCCTGCTGCTGCCGCTGAGGATGTGACATGTAAGTTACCTCGTAAAGCCCCAGCCACATAACTCTTAACCTGTTGCATTTCTCTCACCTGTCCGAACTTAAGCACATCACTGGACAGAGAACTAAGTCTGGTACAGGGTATTCTACCACCTGCGCCATACTGTTCATGGTAGAACCTGCTGTTGCGACTGTCAGCATCTGTCTACCCAGCATCTGGCCTCTCGTAGTCTACTGCTTCAAGCGCCTCCCTACGAATTCATTCCGTAGCAAGTGGGCCAAACGGTCAACTACGCTCCTCAACAGCACCAGCAGAAAGAGTGAAGCCAGTAGGCTACCCAGCAACGCAGCGCCCACATTGCCGGCCAGGAGTAAATTTGCACCCCAAGTCGGCCGTGCCACCGTAGTTGAAGACAAACGTTTTCTTGTGGATATCGAGGAGAGGGATCATCCAGTTTCGGGACGCCCGTCACCCATCGCGGACGAAGAGACGCCAGAAGAACGCAGATGGCCCGTCTCCAAACCAATAGAAATCGAGTCAAGAGTGAGGAATTACTACGATGGGGCTACCTTTGACTACGGGTCGAGAGACACAGTACGGCAGTATTGGGATAGTGGGGAGGATCTGGAGGCCAGAAGATCGCCGCTACGCAATAACCCAAGGCCGCCTGTTCCCCCTAAAGATTGATATGTACCTTCTACGCTGCATTGCATGATGCTTTTCTGTTGGACTGTCAACAGAGAAGTGTCTTTGGGGAAGGGCTCAGATGGTGAAATTTTGATGCGCGGCGCTCGATTCCCCGAATTTTGCCTATTCTCCATGCCAGCGACCTCTTCACAGCAGACCCTAGACGGTCTTATCGTGAAGGTTTGGCGCAGTGGCCTCCTCTGCACTATTTTCGATTCGAAGAGGAACTTTATCAAAGGCTGATCACCTGCATCATACACCCCCGTGGAAAAACCGACTTACTTAATCCTCATTCGTCTATCAAGTTCTGAGCGCGTCGTGGCTTACGAAATCATATACGTTGAGGCTTGCACTCAACGCTTAGTATGCCTACATCAAGTGCGCTGAGACCAAATTCCCACAGCCTGTGTGTGCATCTTGAGTAATCTCCATCGTCGACCTTTGACGCCACACATTGAGAGAATATCACATCGCCCGCTTTTGGTGATTGTCCATAAATAGATACATACACGGTCTATTCTATCTCTGCCCGAACCGGTGAAGACGATTCGGCATTGAGCTGGCCTTGATGCATTTTGATGCTAAGCATTTCCCGACCCTCGGAGCGAAGGCCGAGGTCATTGTTCCATCAGGACATCTCCATAGCATTAGCTGACTATGTGGCTTCCTCATAGTGAATCTTAGGGCTGGGTCTCCACGTGGACGTCAGCCATTTGTGGCCTGAACGACTTCGACTCCCGGAACTCCCTGGGTGTGGCTCGATGGCTTGACCCAACACTTTGGATGCCCACATGGCTACGAAGATGTCGGGGAATCTCAGCGGCTCATTTTCCAAGACGAAGATCTAAACCTCAAAATTCGTCTCAAAGAATAGCTGAAGACACAACTGAATCCCGGAATTGTGAGAGAAGATCAGTGCTTTAATTCAGATTCCCCCAATCGTGCAGCAATACTTTCAATACCGAGTGGCAGACACTTTAGCATGAGTCACAATGCGATGCATCGGCTCATTTCCGTGGCGCTCTCCTTTTTTGGGATACTGAGGGAGAAAGAGCACATATCTCCAAAGCTTTTCAACGTCGACATTAGCTCAAGGAAGCTGTACGGCTTAACAACAGGTCTAGTCGTAATTATCCCAGGCTCGGAGAAGAATTGTTGAATGGCGCAGTTCTAAATATACCAGCAGGAATTCCAGCCTCTCCGGTAGTAAACTGTGGGTCATCTTAGCCCAGGCGTTTAGCGCGACGCTCTGGACCCCTTCTCTCTGTCCCAATCCGGTATATCCAGACGTCCCGTCAAGTGTCTTTTTCGCAGCAACTTTTCATTTCCTATTCTGAAGTCGATTCAGTCATCTGATATCATGCTCTAGCGCGTACCGTTCTCCTCTTTCCTTATACGCGTGGAACTTCCTTGACGTGTCTGTTTATTGACTCTGGCCACCGCTACCGTCCGCCGTGCATCGAGCGACATCGCCGTCGGGTTCAATAGCACTGGCAATGGGCTGTCAACCTCGAGATGGGAGCACGTCCTACCCACTCTCCTCCAAGAGTACAGTCCTCTCAGATCACTATCCTCCAGACGTGCTCTCCCTCACAACCGCTTTCGTTCAATCTGTAAGAACCACTGTGTTTGCCATTGACTCACCAGCATCAACGCAGACCATGTGGGCGTCCCACTATCAACCATTCGCATCCGGTGATGGCTTGCACCTAAAAGTTTCCATTTCGGCCTTCTTGCCAATCTCTGCTTCGCCTCTCGCTCCCGATGACAGACTTGCGTTGTTTTCAAGCCACAAATTGCTCCACTGACAGACCATGCCGGCGCCCCAACATCATCAAGTCGCATCCGGTGATGGCTTGCACTAAAGAATTTCTTTCTCGGCCTTTATGCCGACCTGTTCTTCGGCTCTCGCTCGGGATGGCAGACTTGCGTCGTTCTTACGCCACAACTCTCTCCATTCTCATGCCGGTAAGCTCGGCAGCGATAGTATTCTCGGTCTCATAGCCCAGCATTTTCTCCGCCTCTGCAGCTGATGCCGTACTGATCCGAAGATATACTATATATTTCTCCCCATCGCCGAGAGGAATCCCCTTTTTTCCTTCTTCAACTACTCTCTCTACTCTTCCATACGGAAACTCCACTTAAGTGACCCACACATGCATATATCGACTTTGTAGCATCATTGACTGTCTTCGGATCCCCTGTCGTTCTTCCCAAGTAATTACGGACCATATCGACGCAGTACGCCGTAGCCATGTATACCTTCCGTCGCTCCAGCCAGGGGTCTCTTAGCTCTGTCACCACCACCTCTTCCTCCTCCTCTTCCTCTTCATCCACGGCCGGCGTTTCCACCTCCGACCCCACCTCTACGACAACTCCTAGCTCCTCCCTCTTTTCCTTTTCACCATCAGCTTCACCCTGGTTCCCATCCGCCACTGGGCCATCCAGCTCCACCACCTCCTCGACCCTAGTGCCCGGCTCGTTCTACCAGCTAATGAGTAAATACGAGTGCCCGGACGTCTACCGCCAATACTCCGATGTCATGGACGAGCTGAAAATTGTCGACCATCCAGTAGCGGTGTTTGAAGTAAGAGGGGACTTCGCCTATGTCCTGGTCACTTCGAGCCTGAAAGGAACGGCTCTCCCGGACTACCAGAAGGGAAAGCCAAGCATGATCCGAGTGCAGATGGAGCACGTGCCCATCTATCCGCAGGTGGCCCACCACCTCACAGGCGAGCGGTACTATCTCGCGGACGGTGGCCACTTCCATAAGGCCAGCTACATCAAGATTATGGACTTGCATAGGGTGCCCGTTGCAAGCCTCAGGCCCTTCACCAACGGAAATAGGGGCAGGCAGCTCCGCTTTGCGCCCGAGTGCTGGAGCGATCTTCATCGTGCTCGAACGATGACGAATACCGACCGCCTGCTTGTCGCTTCAGCATCGTCCTCGCCATCTTCGAGCAGGCGCTCAAACCGCAGCGATTCGCCCTTGGCTTCGTTGCCACCAAGGACCTTGACGTCGGGGAGCTCCGATAGGGTCAATCAACCGTGGAGAAGTACCTCCGACCCCGGCCCTTCCACGCCTCCGTTACGGGTCGAGGACGCCGAGCCGCTGCAAAGGACCCGGAGTCGGAAAGTTGCCGCAATGGCAGGCATTTGGAGACGGTCATGCTGATAGGAACGTCGACGGTTTGGCATGGGGTGTGCGTCGTCCTGCTAAGGCTCCAGGTTAGCACTACTACAAGGACAACATCACCTACTTATCGCCTCGAGGATCTCTTCCGAATGACATGTGGATCACCGTGGGGCCCGAGCCTAGTATACTATTCCGTCGGCCTGCTCGACCCGCATCTTATTTCTCCACCTCTTTCTTCTGCACCATCAGCTACCCAACGGAGTAGCAGCGTCAGAACATCAGCCAGCTCATAGTACTCACCTCCTCACCGTACGATGTACCTCGTACCCGCTGTCCCCACCCAAGCTACTACAGGAGAAAAGTATCCTCACGATCTTACCAAGGTACAGCAGCCAACGCCAGGTCCGTACTCTGGTTTCAAAAAGTCTGTGCACCCGGAGTCGTTCAGCCGTATAGATACGACCAAGACGCCAGCTCACGCCCCACGAGGTACGCTGAGCCAGCCTAACTAGGTCCCAACCAGCACCATTGCCTTCTCAGCATGAGGATGAAAGGTCACCTGCATCACCGGATCGCTTACACAAGCCGCCGGCTCCCTCCGAAGACAAGCCAGCATGGCAGTCATGCTTTGGCTCGGCCTTGGACTCATCCGCTCTACTACTCGATTGGTCAGCTCAAGAAGAGAAGCCTCAACGATACTTCCATCCCCGACACACAGAACCGGCACGAGCACGCAAGCCAGCCGCAACGAATACATAACTTCATTGCTCATGCAACGGAGAAGAGTCCTCAGACCATCATCCCAGCCTCATACGCACCTTCCTCATCCGGTAGCTCAGGCCAACAGTCTTCCTACCACCCTAATCATATAATACTCCAACGGCCGCCGCCAGTAGATCTAAAACAGGCTTTGCCTTCAAAACCCACCTCATCCATAGCATTACCACATGCTCTAACTACGGTGCACTCCTCCAGCGTTGATCATAACGGCCGAGTCATCACATACCCTCTCGGCCTTCCGCATCGACGGCATCGTATGCTCCGGTGTTATCCTAGAAATCACATTTGGTGGATCATCGCAATCATCTCATTAGGCCATGGTATTGAGAAGCGCCAAAGAGAAGGAGCAACCATCACTGTCGGCGCATGGCATGTCATCTCATCACGACGTGACTAGCAAGGCGAACCTACCAGCTGACGCCTCAACATCATCAAGTCTCTCAGCATCCATATCTATTCCAGTCACTCTAGACGAACTACTCCCTTCAAACAACCCGGCAGGAGTCGCTCTCGCATTTCCGCCGGCAACGCACACACCCTCTCCCGTTGCCAACGCTCATTTCTACGCTCGATCATCTCGACACTCTCGGGTCCGCCGTTTTCGGAAACACTGTTGTTCCTTAACATTCTCATCAGGGCTTCTCGTCTTGCTCCGGCTTCAAGCAGGCCAGCGCCCTAGTATCGCCGGTGCATCGACAACTACGCCATATAACAGGATCCTTACGACCAAAAAGCCTAGCCCCACGATCAGACATACTTCATGGCTTCGGTCTTGCTCTTTGGTTTGTACGACAACGGCGTTATGGCATGACGGCCTTGTTTGCGGGATTGTTTCTGGAGTTGGTGTTAGGATTGGATGATGCTTTGTATTGGATCTTGCTTTGAATCCGTTCCTGCCTCCGAATAGCATTTCGCGGCCGGGGATTGGTTGTATGAAGACTAGGTTACAGCTGTACCGCATGCTACGTTATATTATACACTTCCTTCCATTGCTTCATAACCTACCACCTCCAACCTCGTCTCACCTTGACTTTATCTTATCACCCCATTGTCGCCCATCCCTCTCCCCTTGTAAAACTCTTCCTCCTCCATATAACACCCCTTCCATTCCATTGCCTTTACCCCCATCCCTTGCCAACCATCCCTAGACTCATCCTTTTACCCAATCGAGCCCCAACAACACCAACACCCCTCACTGCCTCACTGCCTCCCTTGCTCGCTTGATTTATGCAATACCGCCCCGAACCCACCTAAACCCACTGGTCGTTTGCTTATCATCCACTTTCCAGACTCCTACTCACGAATCCTCTCGTTCTTACCTCAACAGAATCTTGCCTTCTCTTCTCACCTAGCTACTATCTTCTTCGTATTTTTTCTCTATCTTCTCATCTCTCTACTTCGTTAAGTTTTCTGTTCTTACTTTTCATCCTTCCATCTCTTTAGCGTCTTGTGATTTCATCTTCTCATTTCCTTCACAGAGTCCATTTACATTTGTTGGGCTTATTTCTCGGCTCTTGAGGAAGATGGAAGGAAGGGCGAGAGTTCATGAATAGATGGTGTGCAATAGGAAGGTGTGTCTTGAGGTTGAAATCTAGGAAAGTAAAAACGTTTCAAGAATTAATACGCGACGAGGGTTACAGTGGGAGGATGGGCTCGCGGTGGACGTAGGGCGGGATGGAGATATGTTATAGTCGTACAGAGTCAAGAACCACTTGAACCATAGAAAGTTGACGTATATCGCCCCCACTCATAACGAGATGTCAATAGATCACGCTCCATCGCTGTGTGAACGTCACGGCCTTTTCCAAGGTGTAAGGTGCGAATTCCATCTGCGATGGGGTCGGTCGACGGGGTGCTGGAGCCGGAAAAGCGTATAGGTACGTAACGGAATCATAGTCGAGAAGTAACTGAAGGCCCGGGAAGGTTTGCGGGTTTAGTCTTAGTAAACGATTTGGGTCGCGTACGGGCATGATACTGTGAGAGAACTTGTTGGATGCTGTTCATGGCCCATGCTGAGATAGTCTACCTATCTGCCTACTCAAGCAGTCTAGCAACTCACAAGCAATTCACCGCAGCCTCACACCCCTCCTGAGCCCACACATCGCTAACTGCCGTGCAAGAAAAACGGGTATCAAATGCACAACCCAAACGCCTCCATCTACTGCACCTGACTAACAATCTCACTCGCCTTCGACAGTGACTCCACCATCTGCAAACACTCCTTCCGTCGGCGGATCGTATAGTCGCTCTCCTTGAGCAGCTCATCGATCTCGTTGGCGCGGTACATGTTCTCGAGGAGCTCGCGCTGCATCTCGTCGCGGGTGTGCTGCACGAGGGTGTACATGACGGCTTTGGGGACCATGTCGATCATGGTGCGGCGGACGATGTTGTAGTAGGATGTGATCAGAAGCTCTACACACACCAGCTGAGTTAGTGCATGTTGCGGGAGCTAGGGAGGGTGGGGAGGAGCTTACTGATGACCTCGACCTCATTGGACTCTTTCTCTGATAGTGTCCCTGAAGCCTTGAGCTGTGGTGGCGGCGATTCCATGGCTGCCATTTTCTTCTTGTTCTTCTGAGCGAAGAAACTGCCGAAGAAGCCGCCGTTGTCGGGTGCAAGATCAAGCGAGGGGCTTGCGGCTCGCGGTGGTCCGGCGGATGGAGGTAGTGGTTTGCCGGTTTTGGGGTCTACCTGTACGGGCTTCGAAGAGCTGTGGCGGTCGTTGACGATGGCCATTGCCTGCGGAGATATATGATTAGATCTGCTTATAGATGGCATCATAGATAGCCTTAACATTGGTATCTGATCACCTACCCTATGGCCGTTCAGGAAGTCGGGGTGACCTGTATTGACGTAGCAAGATTCCATGGTAACAAGATCCCTAACGAGCTTATTGGTTGGATCCATGGCCTTCTTGAAGAAATTTATGACGACCGCATGGCATTTCTCCTTGAGTGCAGGGTATCTCCGAAATAATGGTTTGTTCAGCAGCTGCCCAAGGATTCTGACTAGCTCATCGTACACCAGAGACACACACTTCAAGCTGGGATCTTCTAGACGTTTGATCTGTTGTTTTACGATCAACTCAAATGCTGTAGTACCGACAAACAGTGCGGGCGAGGAACCGGAAGAGTTGTACAGGATAGTCCGAATATCAATGTCCTTGACCTGGTCAAACGGATCTACTGCCTTGACGCCATTCGAGTACAGCTCGTGGAAGACGAAACTTATTCTGGCGCCACCAGAGAGTTCGACACTCGAGAGCTCGACATTATTGCCGTCCAGTACTGTCCGATACTCGTTGCAGAATTCTGTGATAATCTGAAGGACGATGTTCGAAGCATTTCCGAGCATGGAGTCGCCTAGTGAATTTAGCTCTGCTGTGTACTTCTGTAGAGTTGAGGATATGCGGGCTTTGATGTCAGGTAAGGTGTTCTTAATATGCATCATGAGGATCTAGACATGATCAGCCTTCGTCCCTGGCGACGACCGCCCAGACCCCTTACCAGGTTCAGCTTTCGAGCCAGATAGGGCGTCCCACAGTACGAGCTCTTGTTCCGATACGCTCTGTGGTTATCGAAAAAGTCCTTCTCGTGTTCCAACGCAGCTGTTATTGGTCTCTTATTTTCAATATCCCTCTGACCACGATTTACCACCGGAACGTAGCCCAGCCGAAGCGGGATTATTCGCCCAGCTAATATGTCCACAACGTCTGTGCCCTCATCCATCAAGTCCACTTTCGTAAGAACACCGATGGTACGTTGGCCTTCAGGGTCCACTTCTCTAGCCAGCTTCAGTCCATCCGAATTCGCGAGATCGGTATTCGCGGCGGTCACAGCAAGTATAATTGCATTCGGCTTTGTGATTTGTTTTAATACCATCTCCCGGATTTGCTTCTCGATATCTTTTGGTTGGTCCCCCACGGGCACTTTCGTCAAGCCTGGAAGATCCACAAGGGTAAGGGTAAGGACGTTGGGGGAGTATATCCGCAGATTGATCGGAGCTGGAGAAATGCCCGCATTGCGCCCAGTCTTCGAGTCTGTCTCCTTAACAATCTCCTCTCTGATCTTGTTGAAGTCGAAGAATTTCTGCCCAGGTATGTGTAAGAATTCGCCCCATTCATCTACGTTCGCCTCCTTGTCCGACGTCTTCATATCCCCATTGACGCCATTTGTTTGTGGTTTGTCCGCTGGCGGCGATCTATTGATGAGTTGTAGGATGAGCGGCCGTCTCGTAACAATGCCGGTCCCTCGTGGTAGACTGTAGTCCTGCTCTCAGCCTCTCTCCGTTCTGTGAATGGACAGACGAACAAATCTCGGCCAACAATGTTTTCTAATACTGAGCTCTTCCCACTTGACTGCGACCCCACGACTGCTATCTGTGGCAGATCTATGGGATTCTGAACCTGGCAGACACAGAAGTGCTTTCAGCGGGTTGGAGTTCAAGCGGGCTTCGTTGCACTTACTCCCACAGTCGTGAATACATCTTGAAGCTTGTTTACCAACGTAATGAGACCGGGGTCATTGACGTTGATGCTGGATTGTATCAGTCTAGGCCGCACGATTTGAAGGTACAGTAACTCACGAGTAACCCGCTGGCGCGGCCATGGTCGCGGGTTGAGACCGCGCAGTATCTTGTACGTCCAAATATATTGCTAATGACTAGCTTAGAGAAGGAAGTGGTCTCTGGGGTGTGATGGTAGACTGGTTGTTTATGAATACTCGAAGCACATGCGCATGCACAAGTTGACGTACGAACACGGAGTTGCGGACCCCTGTCGTTGGCTCGCACTAGTCCCGAAGAAGCTCTAGAAGTAGCGACTGGGAAAACGGCCGCCTAGGTGTACGTGACCGGGAACTTGAACAGAAATTATACGACGAATCCTGATTTTTCACGTTGATGTAGCGCTCCTCGATGTCTAAAACACTAACGGCCGATCTCAGACAATGCAATGTCATTCGGAGGTTGTAGCTAAAGATCGTGCTCTTCGAATTCCATTTCGTTACGATTGGTGTCTTGTGGATGGTCTTCGCTGAATCGCTATTTCATATGCTCTAATGCTATCAAGCCATGCAGACCGCTGAACCACCAGCAAGTTACCAGCCCTACGATGGCGTCGAGCTTTAATTCTCTATGTTCAGCAACAGAACAGTCCAGCAACGAGCGTAATCGTCAAAATGTTTATTCGTCCATCACCGATGCAAACTTCTCGGTCATTTGTTGGAGAAGATCGTCATACTATTGCGCGTTAGTGACATGCAAGTGCTATGCAAACGGCGTATAGACTTGCCTTCTTCGATATCTTCTCTTCCCCTTCCGATGGAAGTTCAAATTTCATACTCCGCAGCTCAGTCTGGATGTTGCTCGTTGCTTCTCGCACTTTAGCCCAGCTATGGCCTTGAGCAATTGCCTTTTGACTCTCGTCGTGATAGCCCATGAAGGCCCTCATCATATACTCGGTCTTCCACATTGGGCAGAATTGATCGTAGTCACTGTAGCCGTTTTGTTGGAGGAAATCATCCTTCAGCAGACCAGCGACGTCGAGAGTGATTTTGTCAGGGTCGCCCAAGGCTGATTTACCGACAAGCTGCACCACCTGGTCCAGATCTTCCGAATTGGAAAGTAGCTCTCGGATACGGTCTCGGAGCTTGGGGAATTCGGGATGGTGCTTCTCGTAGAAAGGAGCTAGGATAGTAGTGTATTTGCTGTACGACATGGATGTGTTGATGGATGGGAAATGTTTTCTCTGGGCAAGCTTCTTGTCTAGGCCCCAGAAGACTTGTACAATACCTAGAGTAGCGCTAGTGACCGGGTCGGAGAAATCACCTCCAGGGGGACTGACAGCGCCGACAATGCTGACGCTTCCTTTCCGCTCTGGGCTACCGAGACATGTTACCTGGCCAGCGCGCTCGTAGAAAGAGGCCAGCTTGGCACCAAGGTACGCAGGGAAACCTTGATCAGCAGGCATCTCTCCCAGTCGTCCCGAGATTTCTCGGAGAGCTTCCGCCCATCGCGATGTTGAGTCTGCCATCATAGCGACGGCTTTACCTTGATCGCGGAAGTACTCTGCGACAGTGATGCCAGTGTAGATAGACGCTTCTCGAGCGGCCACGGGCATGTTGGATGTGTTGGCGATGAGGGAAGTACGCTTCATGATAGGTTCTTTGCGACCATTAATATCGATGGAGAGCTGAGACTGTATTAGCGAGATTACTCAAGCCAGGGAAAATCCATACCTCAGGGAAGTCCATCAGCACTTCAGCCATCTCATTCCCTCGCTCTCCGCATCCCACGTAGATAATGATGTCGCTGTTCGAGAACTTCGAAACAGACTGGCTGATGACGGTCTTTCCACAGCCGAAAGCGCCGGGTATACATACGGTACCACCCTGTACACTGGGAAATAGAGAATCCAGAACACGTTGTCCGACAATGAAAGGAGAGTCGGATGGCAGCTTTTCGTTGACTGGTCTGGGTACCCGAACAGGCCATGTGTGCATCATGCTGTATTCTGTCTTCTTGCCATCGAACTCAACCTCCAGGACCTTCTCATCAACCGTATAGCTGCCTTTCTCGGCAATGTGTGTTATGGTCCCTCGTGCGCGTGGTGGCAGGAGGATCTTATGGTCGTCCAGCAGACTATTTTCAAAGACACTTCCGTATATATCTCCTCCTGTGATATGATCGCCTACCTTCATCGCCGGCTTGAAGTCGAATTTGATTTCTCGGTTTAATGAAGGGACATCAATGCCGCGAGGAATATAGATACTGTTCGATACCGAAGAAATAGATTTTAGAGGTCGTTGAATACCATCGTAGATGGTCTCCATCAGGCCAGGACCCAACTCGACGGAGAGGGGCTTGCCCGTCCTCATTACGGGGTCACCCACCGTAACGCCAGCTTTAGCACAGTCATGTCAGCTATGGCCACTATTGAACAGATCTGGCTTCTCCTGTACCTGTTTCTTCGTAGACTTGTATTGTGGCTTTATCAGCGTCGATACGGATGACCTCTCCCACCAGGTTGTCGTGGCCGACTCGACACTGAAATCAGGTAAGCCAGTATTTCCGACGTACAGAGCTGGGGCACCGTGGGAATGGCATACCAGTTCGTACATAGCACATCCTAACATATTCTCCGCGACAATGACTGGCCTGTCGGCATATCAGACCAATGCTTCCTCACCTTCGTAGTGCTACGTACCCAGAGACCGAGAAGATTGAGCCTGTATTGGATTGTAAGCAGGGTGCATCTTCATCAGGGAGGCTCTATATAGAGCTGAGCACGTACCATACTGCTCCTCGCCGGCTTCCTGACGCTTCCTCTGTTTCTGCTGTAAAGCCAATTAGCCTATTGGCACTCGGACTAGAAGCTCTCGCTGAAGGGAACGCACAGGCGCCATAGTCGAAAATACGGGGATCTGTTCTGGAGTTGGTTCTCTAAAGGAACTCGAAGGACGATGGTGATCAGGGTCTTGACGTGGTTTATGGACGAGCTCCCAAAGTGAATTGCGAGCTCTAAGTCTGGGTCTCAGGCCTAGCATGCACGATTGGAAGGGCGTCGCTGGGGTAGCTCAAACCCTATCTGAGCAGGTGGCATCATCACCTGCATTCATCTCGTTGCGCTAAGGCCTTTAGGTGGCCTCGGCGCCTAGCGCTATGCCGCCCGTGCCACCTCGAAGGATTTACTTTGCTTCCTTCTACCAAATGATTTCGATGGATTGACTGCTTACCCACGGGCGTGCGTTAGTCGAGGTACCCAACGCGAATTCATGTATTCGGGTGACGTTTCAGATCTGCACTCTCATTGAGAAGTAGGCTCTGGAGGAACCGGCCTGAGATCACATTTCATAGCCTCGGGTTCACCACTTCAATATCCAGACATTCTGCAGGAACGTGGAACATTCAAAAGTCAATCATGGCTCTGATTACAGTCATCGGCTCCCTGAACATAGACCTCGTTACCAGGACCTCTCGAGTACCAGGTGCTGGAGAAACACTGACCGCGAACTCATTCTCCACCGGCTCCGGTGGGAAAGGCGCAAATCAAGCCGTAGCCTGCGCACGCCTTTCGAAGCACGACGCGAGATCCAAGGGAGATGTCGAAGTACGGATGATTGGCTGTGTCGGCATGGACAGCTTCGGCCAGGAGCTCATTGAAGGCCTCAATAACGACGGCATCAACACTACTGGCGTGCTACTCTTGGAAGGGAAAACCACTGGAGTCTCGGTCATCATCGTCGAGGAAGATACAGGGGAGAACAGAATCATGTTCTCGCCTGGGGCCAACTACAGCCTTAATCCAGAACAATTTATTGAACTTCCATCGCCAATACCGGATCTCATCGTCTTGCAGATGGAGATCCCATTGGCGACAATACTGCAAGTGCTCGAGATTGCTAGGAAGCATGCTGTCGATGTCCTACTGAATCCAGCTCCGGCCGTCGAACTTCCAGACGCTGCATATCAAGCCATCACGCATCTCGTCCTCAACGAGACTGAAGCGGCACTCTTGTCGCAAAGATCAGACTCCGACTATGAGAAGATAGTGAGGCGATTCCACGATTCGGGCGTGAAGAGCGTTGTCATCACTCTAGGCGCAGAAGGGGCCTTCCTCTCCACCAGTGACGAACACCAGCGAATCCCCGCAGAAAAGGTCAAAGTCGTCGATACTACCGCCGCGGGTGATACCTTTGTCGGAGCATATGCTGTCTCGGTGGCAAGAGCGACCAGAACGGGCCAACGCCCTAACATCGCCGAGGCAGTCAGACGAGCGACGAAGGCCGCCGCTTTCACTGTGCAGAAGCCTGGAGCGCAAAGTGCAATTCCCTTCATGGCCGAGATATCTGACAGCTAGCATTAGCACACCAGGATCCCTGCAACATGTCTTCTATCCTCGCACGAGAGCCCTAATCTTCACCATACCTCTGGATATGCAAAGGGGGATCGTGTCTCGCACTGCGATGGTTAGGTCCTACGAAAGGGTCGTTTACCCAAGCATGGGCGACAATTGTTTATCCTTATCGCCTTGGACAGAGAGTCAGTATACAAACTACTTTCCCCGATAGCAATCTCGTCCGAAAACTCTTTCAACTCCATGAGCTAGCAGTCCCGGACCTGCCGACACTAGTGTTCTCGAAATCTTTACCGATGGCTTAGCGAATTGAAAGAGTTCTATCACGCTTTCCTAACCTCATGGAATGACTGCGGCAGTTCTCCGTCTTGGAAGTGTAATACTGCACTTATCGACGTTCAGGGTGAGGCGAGGGACCAATTTGGGTCAGAGTGCATAGAGAGGACATCAAGAAAAGCGACCAAGGCGACGATATGGATGGACGAGGGAGGAAGGATATGAAGACAAAAGAAGGAAGTGGAGGGCCGGAAAGGTCTTTCACTGTGATTCATAGCGGCTTGGAAGGAAGAATGGTCTGGAGGAACAGATATACATGAATACACGGTCACAGCTTGGCGCTTAAGAAGATCATGTCTCTAGACCGCCCCCAGCGCGACGACTATGTTCTGAGCTACCGTCGCCGTCGCCGACGGAATTGTCCCTTCTTTCTCGTTCTGCCCGCTTGTGCTTCGATGCTGATCTTTTCTCTCTTCTCTCTTCTCTCTTCCCTCTTCCCTCTTCCCTCTTCCCTCTTCTCTCTTCCCTCTTCTCTCTTCCCTCTTCCCTCTTCCCTCTTCCCTCTTCCCTCTGCCCCCAGTCTTTGTCATCAAAATATCATTATTACTATGATATGTAGTCAAAGTATCAATTTCGATTCTCATTCACTACTGTCCAATACTCTTCGCCATCGAGATAATCTCCACCATCATGACCTGCAGTCGGGGCTGAGCTGGTTCTTTCGTCGGTGTTACACCGCTATCTCGTCTTACATGATCCGGTACCCAATTGCAAGCAACCACAGCCACAGCGCCCAACTTGTCTATCCTCGCTTCCACAATCTCCACCCTCCATCCTCAAGCATTTATTGTCCCCCATCGATCCTCTAATCAGGCACTGGGCAACACGGGGCAATAGACGAGCCTATTTCTATCCTGACACTGCTAGCCGCCGCGAAGATGCATACGATTGAACCGTGGGCGTTCCAGCTTCAGCCTCATATTCTTCCCACAAAGTAGCGCCTCCTCCCAGCGATCGCCGAGCATCATTCCCACTTCGACCGTGAGCCAGGAACCCTTTCCAACGCCTCTACCACGCCATGTTCAGGCTCGAGGAACGGCGGTACCCAGAGCCCTCCGCAGAATTCTCCATCATTCCCAGGAACCCGTGAAACAGCTGGCTGAGCACCCGCAATTCAAGCGTATCGAACGCGACCAACCGGAAATCTCCATCTGGCATCGACCACTGAAGCAGTCGTTCCTCCGGCGGATGGGTCTCGAACAGTGTGAGCCACTGGTGTATCCAGGTAGGACCTTGGATGAACCATCGGGACCTGCTGCCTTATAGGTTGAGCAAGCATTATTACGCGCTCGGCCTAGATCAGAATCATCATCCCCAGTCGACCAGGTCCGTACCCGATAGCCCGGTTTCATCACCCTGTCGCATACAGAGCCCCTCTCGCAAAACCCCATTCGAAACTTCGAAGAGGCGGAAGAAGATGCCGAAAACCACGTCCACAGATCTTGCAGTCGAGGAAGTGGAAGAACAGGGTGAGCGTCATCTGTTGAAAGGCGTTATCAGAAGGGGTTCTAGCTGAGGATGTCGCGCAGCAATCTAGCTCAAGCACCTCTTCGAGCAGGAATTCCAGTGCTACAGCCTTGCAATGGAGGACTGCGAACAGTTCTGTGTAAGGCTTTTGAGACTCGTTTGCTCGGACGACAGAGCTTGCGAGAGTATTAGAACCGGATATATATACTAAAAGCTTCGCTTTCAAGATGGCGATCGCCTCGAATCAATTGACGCCTCAGTATTTTTTGGGTGGAGAGTTGGGGGGTTGGAGGCTTCAGAGATCCACATGTTGGGTTGGACACTTGGAATGGAGGTGCTGGCAGCGGTGCTTCGGTTTGTTGGCGGAGGATAGGGCTTGGACGCTATGCTGGTGTTCGTACAAGGAGAACCCGAAAGCTGGGTTGGCAAAATCCTTACAGTCCGACAGATCACGCAAAGCCACATATCGTTTCAGTTTCGGGTATCACACATGCTTGACTCTGAGATGGCGTCAGCGATAGATAGAAATGTAGGACGACCCTTTCCCTCGGTCAGAAACACCGCGTTAGAGTATTTCGAAGTATGCCTTTTCGACGATCGGCTAGTCTAGAGCAGTAGTTGCCGCTGTGCCACATTCAGCTTCTCACATGTTAGATCGAGAGACGGGGCTATGTGAAATTGCTTATTAGATAAGCGTTAGCAGCAACGGTTCGGAATATACGGTTCCCTGGCAGGCAGTGTGCGTTGGAGGGGTTTTCAAGAGTCACAAGTGATGTACATGTAATTATCTTTGTTAGTTCGGATGAATACGTATTCCAACGATAATGAACGGAAAGTTTACTCATGGCTCGGCCATAGTAAACGTAGAAGGAACTTTGGCCAGACAGTAAAGGACATCAGTCGTAAGATAAGGACGGTGAACAAGCGAAATACGTGTATAGTAACATAGTAGTTGAGCTTACCCAACAACGTCGCCTCTAAGACCTACTCATGCCCCAAAACGCATCAACTCAAAATACCTCAACGGCGGGAACACAACAGCCGTGAATGCAATCCCCAACCAGTCACCTATATCTCCGCCCTTGTCCCCAATGTGCCGAGCTGCAGGACCCGTCCACCAGACCTGGGACATACCTACAATAGGCCCCACCCATCCGATCAGGAATGCTACCAGAGCCGCGATCCCAGTCGGTAGCTTAGCCTTGTCTTCGTAAGCTGCCCAGTCAAAGCCCCTTCCTCGCCGGAAAATGACATGCTCTTCAAGAACTATGGTCAAGAAGATAACCAGCCAGTATCCCATAAGTGCAAGAAAATTCTGGAAGATGAGGAAGAGATGATCTCGACCAGCGACCGCGCACACGAAGTAGATAATAGCAGCTACCGTCGCCCAAAAGTACCGTGGCACTGCCTTCCATACCTTGCCCAGAACTTGGAAGTCGAGCGCCGCGGCGTAGGTGCTTGGTACAACGTTCGAGCAAAGTCCTAGCGCGACGACCACCGCACAGAACTTCCCGAACGCTCCCAGCCCATCGTAGCCTGCCAGGAGAAGCGCGCCAGATGAGGTATTGTGGGCGGTGTCCCAACCAGAAGTGCTGCCCACGCCGCTCGCAAGTCCTAAACCCAACAGGTTGACGAAGATGAATGATATGCTTAGGCCAGTGAAGGTCATAACAAAGACTTTCCACTTGGACATGTTCTCAGGGTAGTAGACAAAAAAGTCGGCACCGGCACCACTCCAAGAAATGGGCACCGAGAGCTGCAGGGAGAAGAAAGACATTCGATTTGCATTGATAGTGGCGCTGTTGCCGGTCGATTGCAGAGTCGTGTTGAAGTGTGGGCCTGCAGATCCGACAAGAATGAAGAGGACAATGGTTTGGGGTATCCATTGATATCTGTCGTAGGGTTAGTCCCATTTTGTCGCGTGCTGCTTCTGAAAGCTCAATGCCGCTGGAAGAAATCAAGATGCATATAGGATGAATACATTACCTTTCGTATACGTGGAATGGGGTCATCCCAAAGACCGCAATGATCCAGCAAATCAGAGCGACGATGACGATACCGACCACCACCGACATGCTTCCCCCGCTTACCGCAGAGAGGACCTGGCCGCCCAAGATACAGCTCAGTGTGCCATAACCGATCATGAGAATGATGTTGAGAATTGTTATGAGCTTGGCAGGCCAGTACCCCATGAAGTACCTTGCAACGACCTGCGTCCGTATAAGCGACTCTATTTGGCTATCTTGCTGAAAACAGCCCTCACCATAGTCCTATTGCCACTTTGAGGCCCAAAGATGGCCATATAAGCTGGTCCCAGCGAGCCAACTAGGCACGCGAAAGTCACGATCATCGCGCTATCGAGGAAGCCCAGATTAAATAGTAGAGGCCCGAGGAAGCCCACGGCGAGGTTGTTCAGCGTTATGTTGGCGCTGTACCACATGATGACCATCTGAACATAGCCAGCAGAGGAAGGCGCTTCTCGCTCATGGGAGAGCACGCGACTGATTCCACGGGCTTCGAGACCTCGAATCGATTCGATGGCTTTGTTCCATCTGGGGACATTGCCGGGGACGTGGATGGGCAGAACGTCATGGCTGCTGGAGAAGTCGGTGGTAACTTCAATATCCGTGGCGGCTTTCTCTGGGTCGGCGGGTGAAGTTGGAAGTTTAGTGTCTTCCATGGCTCTTCACTGTACTAGGTGGCGGCTCATGAGCCTCCCAATTACAATGTCCCTTCACCTTGGGGCTTGTTGGGATAAGGCGAGGGGCGAGTGCAAGCCAATTGCAGCTTTTGCAAGTCGGACGTGTTCTCGTGAGCGAAAAGAGCAAGCACGAAAGCAGATATATACATAGGCTATCCAACGATTGCTTCTGCAGAATCGTGCAATTGCCGGTTCTTTGACCTGGTGAGGAAGAGGGTGGGATCCCGAGAGGATGGCATTGGCTGCAGTGGGGCACCACTGCAAGCCATTCCACGTGCTCACCATGCTGCAGAAACAGTGAGGACTGAGGAGGTCCGAGATGCAGCAGGGATCATATCTTCACATTAGCTGCCTTAGCTTGACGGGCAGACGAATCCTTCGATCGGCAACTTGACCAGATGGCAGCCAGTCGATGCAAAGACATTCCTTGGCCCGAGGTTTCCAGGGCGTGAGGGGAGATCCGTTGCCGATGGCCATTGAGGGTCTTGCATAGATGACTTCGTGGATTTTGAGGGTCTGAGTCGGATAAGACGTGGGGCGGTGGGAGTCCAAGAGGAGGTTGCGATAGGATTTAAATGTAGATGGAAGTTGTTCGGAAAAGCGATCTGGAATCAATCACGTGACCTCCTGCGAGTCAATCACCGGACCGCCAATCATGCTTGGTATCATCAGGGATTTCGAGCTAGCAAAAAAATAAATCCTTCGTGCTCCCCCATCTTGCGAAACAACGATGTGAATGGTCACAGCAAGTGTGCCGTTCTAGACACTGGACAGTGCCAAAACGCTAGAAGTGGGCGAAATCTCCAGCTTTGCGTTTCCCATCGGCCTGTGCAGCTAAAACGGCACCAGCTCTCTTGATCAACCATGCTGGTCGTTAGCCCCATCCTTCGTTTCCTGCACAGCATCGATCCTTTCGGTGTCTGGAAGTTTATCGGTTGCGCGTCAATACGAATATAGAAGCGCATCTCGAGTGGCCAGTCCCAGTAGCTCTCTCACCTCCATGTCGTCACGGTCGTAAACCGCTGCTCAGTCCGCTCTTCTTGTACTGCCTGCGAAAGGTTACATACATTATGGGTTCCTTGAGCGAGGCAGATGCTTTTCTATCCCATCAATTCACTCATCTTATCATCGGAGGCGGCACCGCCGGTCTTGTCCTCGCAGCCCGGCTCTCAGAAGACCCGACCATCACCGTCGGGGTCCTGGAAGCCGGCCCAGCCGCCCTTGATGAGCCTCGTATCAATGTGCCTGGTCGCTTGGGAGAAATGCTGTTCACCGAGTATGATTGGCAGTTCGAGACTATACCCCAACCTGGCTTCAATGGTAGGAAACTGGCCTGGAACAGAGGTAAAGTCCTGGGAGGGTCGAGTGCACTCAACTTCATGATGTGGAGCCGTGGGAACAAAGGCGATTACGATGCTTGGGAGAAACTGGGAAATCGCGGTTGGGGTTGGGATGGAATACTGTAGGTTCTAAGTCTACCACTGTCATCTGATATTGGTTTGAAGCTCTAGTATTGTGAATGTGCCGAAGCGTGAAATCATTGACTGATTGTGCCATTATTCGCGGCCTTTTCTTGCTCTTCCTTCAAAATGTACGAATGCAGTATTTGTGATTTGCAACGACAGCTACTCATGCTTTTTAACGTTCAGACCATACTTCAAGAAAAGCGAAACCTTTCAAGTACCCGATAAAGCATACCAAGAGCGCCATCAAGCTTTCTTTGACCAAGAATACCACGGCACCAATGGGCCTCTGCACACTATCTACTGCGCCGATTATGCCGCCAGTAGCAAGCATTGGCATGCCACTCTTAACAAGCTTGGAGTTGATACCAATCGCAGTCATCTCTCCGGGTCCAATGTTGGCTGCTGGACGTCTTTGACCGGAGTGGACCCCAAAGCTCAGGAGAGGTGCTACTCTGCACGAGCGTACTATTTACCCGCCTCACATCGAGAAAACTTGGTGCTGCTCACAGAGGCAACAGTGCAAAATATTGTTCTGGACATGGGAAGTAATGGAGATGAGTGGCGGGCAACGGGTGTACGGTTCATACACCAAGGCCAAGAGCATAGAGTCGACGTCAACGGCGAAATCATCATTAGTGCAGGGAGCGTCCAATCGCCACAGCTCCTGGAGCTTTCTGGGATCGGGAGTCCGGGAGTCCTCAAAGCCGCAGGCATAGAGACCAAAGTGGCTAATCCTAACGTCGGCGAGAATCTTCAGGAACACATGTGTACGGCCAGCAATTGCAACTCCTTCGCTTACTCTACTGACTTCCAAAGTGACGATGATGATCTACGAGCTCGATCCTTCAATCATCACCCCAGAAGCCCTCCGCTCCGATCCCATGCTCGCTGCCGCGGCCGACAAGCAATACGCCACATCGAAGACTGGAATCCGTACCGCAGTCGGCTACTCAGCCGCCTACCTCCCCTTCACCCACTACACCAGCAAAGAAGAGCTCTCAAAATTAGCATCGCAACTCCCACCAACCGATCCAGCAACAAAACGCCATCGCGACCATATCCTCACCGAGCGCTTCTCCTCCAGCCAGCAAAGCGGCCAAATCGAATTCCTCTTCGACGTCAGCAACTTCAGCCCCTTCTTCGCTTCCGAGCCTGGCAAGCGCTACGGGACGATGATGCAGATGCTGCAATACCCTTTCACCGTCGGAAGCATCCATATTCCACCTTCCCCTTCGCCCGAAGAGAAGCCCACTACTGCAGACGATAAACCGGTTATTAACCCCTGCTACTATGAGGGCGCTGGCGGCCAGGTCGATTTCCTAACCATGGCTGCGGCGCAGAGGTTCGGGCATCGGATCTGCTCTACTGCTCCATTGGCCGACATCATCGTCAAGCGCGTCTTCCCCCTAGCGCCCGGCGATGGGGATCTGAATACGGAAGATTTCACAGACTGGGTGCGCGATACGACTATGACGGACTGGCATCCAGTGGGCACGTGCGCGATGGGCGGCGATGAGGGTATCAGGGGTGGGGTGGTGGATGAGAGGCTGAGAGTCTACGGGGTGCAAGGTCTAAGGGTGTGCGATGCGAGCATTATGCCGTTGCAGATTGCGGCGCATTTGCAGGCGACGGTGTATGCGATTGGGGAGAAAGGCGCGGACATGATCAAGGAGGACTGGAGGAATAGAAGGAGATAGTAGCAGAGGCGCAAGCCAAGGCCAAGAATGCATACAACAATGGGAGGAGTAACATGTGAGCGTCTGGGGTGAATGATGGACGTTCAAGAATTGCAGATATATTTAGGCGGAATTAGACAGCCTCTTCGAAGAAACAAGATTCGTCCTTAGGATTCCCTATCCGGGCTCCATCAATCCCAATTATTTGGACTGCTCTCACTGACCCACACCGGTCAACCTATTCAACATCGACGAACCGTTCGGCTCATGACTTCCAGGTATTGTAATACAAAAAGCAATGCCACCCCGTTTCCAACGACAACCCTCCTAGCAAGGCCGCTAAACAGCGCCAACTGCGCTTACCTCATTCTCGCCTCCCATCCCATCCTCCAACGATGACGCCATGACCTGCCCCGTACATCAACAACCCCAAAACACCCACCTCCACCATGTCCCCTTCCTCCATCCTTCCCACCTCATTCGCCCCCGCCCTTCCACACCAGCATCCCTCCACCCATCCCCCACCACCATGGGCCCCCCCATCCCCCAAGGCGAGCACGAGCCCCGCCCCAACACCCAATCCCTGACCTCCTCCCCCCACCCCTCCGACAACGCCCCCACCGGCGTAAACTACTCCCCCAACCCCGCCACCTCCCTCCCCATCCCCCCCGAGCGCCAAGAAATCATACGCAAGATCACGAATCTCTACTCCGGCAGCGCGAGCGAGGAGGATATGCTCGTGTATGCGAAGGAGGCGGTCTACGACGACCCCTGGAGTTTCTGCGACACGAGGTTCAAGATCGCGGGGCAGTGGTATGGTTTGTCCCCCTCCGCCTGCGCCCCCCCCCGCGAAAACAGCGGCGATCAGCTAACCAAACTCAACCCCCCAAAGGCATACCCAAGATCATGGCCTCCTCGCGCACGCTCGCCACCGAGATCGTGCTCTCCGACACAGACACCCTGTCGTTCAAGATGAAGCAGGAATACAAGCCGCGGCTGTCGCCGGCGGCGAAAGAAGTCAACAGCTTGGTGACGCTGACGCTGGATGGGGAGGGGAGGGTGGTGTATCATAAGGATCAGTGGAATGAGAAGGACTATAGCCATGAGGGGGTGGGGATGTGGCTGAAGAGGTTGAATGGGGACCATTTGACGAAGATTACGAGACCGCCGGGGGGGTTGTAGAAGGTGGAGGGCGGAGGGGGGGAGGGTTGGGGGAAGGGGTGGGGAAGATGTGGGAGGTTGTGATGGATGTGTGTATACGTGTGCGGCAGAGATAGTCTGAAGAGCGGGCCAGGGTGGCGACGCCGTTACGACGTGCAGAAGCTGGCTTTGGATGGCTGTGAGCTTCGTTGGAGGAGGGATCGTGCGCGTAGGATGTCATGGTTCTCGGATGGGGACTCGGGGAGCGGTGTAGGGCGGGTCGGGTTGAATTGGGATGGATTGGTGGAGAGGTAGAGGCGTGGAAGGAGGGGAGGGGTGGAATCGACATGGGCTGGTGACCGTGTGACGATCGTGATGGCTTTTCATCGCTGGCAAGAAGGGTGTGCTTGTATGTTGGCGCTGGGGCTGTATCTATCTAGCGATAACAGCTCGCATACTTGATATACCACGACACGCGAAGATGGGGCGTTTGCTATGCGAGGAAGTCACGCACGGGAGATATCACCATACGAGGGATAGACACATGGAGATTTCGATTTCTGTATTCGCCTCTGATACTAAGCTACCTCCCTTCCTATCTATCCACCCATGTGCTTAGTGAGCAAGCTACAGATCCAAATTACCCTTTATCCAGTACAAGCGTACAAGTAATATAAGCAAACAAACTCAAGCCAATCCAGGCGCCACCACCCGGTAGCCTCTTGCCTAACTCCCATCCAACAATGCCGTCAAACGCCGATTCCTCCCAAGAAAACCAATCGTACAAGAAGCCAGCTGCTCGTGGAGCCTAGACCATCTGTAATTCAAGGTGGATGGTGTCGGTATGGGTGATCCATGTGAAAGTGGCCTACTCAGTGTAGACTGCTACCCCTTTCGTGAATTCTACTGCTGATGGTACGGTGTAACTGGTAAGTCGAAGACCAAGGATAAGAGAAGTTCATCTCATACTTCGGTAATATCGCGTTCAAGACTCACATAATGGTTGTGCTGGGGTTGATGCATGCTGATGTCGTGAAAGAGGACAACCGTGATGTGCTGAAAGACTGGATGTGCAAGCTGGGGTATCTCCGTGATGATCGATTTGCAGATTTTTTGGGTTTTTTGGTTTTTTCTCATTGTGCTGGGGTTTCGCAGCCGTAGTAGTTGCGCAGATGCCTAGGACATCTTAAGCGACGACCTCGTTCTCGGCCTTGGCCGATTCAGATTCCCAGATGTCAGCAGTGTTGTCAGTACCAGCAGGGCCGGAGGCAGCAAGAACGGCGTCGATGTTGGCCGTGGTGAGTTGATCGATGTTAGACTTTGAGTCGTTGGAGCCCTTGGCAGGAACAATGAAGTAAGAGTTGGTATCACAGCCAGCGGCGTAGTAGCTAGCAGCATTGAGGTCGGCAAGAGGGGAGCGGACCTCATCGGTCATGAGGTCGGCATAGGCACGGGTAGCAGTGGCAACACGGACAGGAGCATTAAGGCCATCGACAGGAGGGATGTTCTCCTTGCCGCGGTCGTCGCGGGCCTTGACACGTGATTCATCATCAGAGGACAGGTCCAAGGTGCAAGCCTTGTGTTCCATCATGATGTTGTCAAGCTCCTCGTTGCTATCCTCATGGATCTTGAAGTGCCATCCCTTACGGGCAAGGTCCTTGATGGTAGGCTTGGCCTTAGGCTTGTATGAGGTGATGGTACCGGCCAAGGCGGCGTCGATGGAGGGCAGGCCATGCTGGGTAGTGGCCAAGGAGGAGATGCGTCGACGCGACAGGATGCCAGCATGCTTCGACTTAGGTGAACGACCAGCCGGAGCAATAGGGGCAGGCGTAGGAGCCCCAGTCTTCAATCGAGGGTCGGAAGAATTTGTCCGATGAGCCTTGATGGGTCGATCCAAGGCAGCGGAGGTGAAGTCCTCCAAGGTCGAAGCCTTACGCTTCGTAGCAGGGGCAAGTTGCAAATACGCCCGAGCGGCCGGAGCCTTCGAGAGGATCGACGTGGCAGCCTTGAAGTGCTGCATCATAGAAGATGATGATGAGGACTTGAGGTAGGGTTCTGAATGAAGAGACTTGGATGCCTTGATGGAAGAAGCACAGGTAGATGGATCGATGTTCTCTGAGTCGATATCGTTGAAGACTTGTGGTGGGGAAGGCTTGAGTATGGAGGATTTGGAAGGGAAAGGAGCGTTCGTTAGGAGAGCTGTGAGGGTATTTGTAGTTAGTGAGGGTCCTTTCGTGATGTAGGATTGTTTTGTAGAAGTGCAGAACTTTCGAAGCCCACAACATTTGCTAAAGTGTTCAAGATGTTTTGACGGGATCAACACTAGAGGGAAATGTTGCTCATACCATTTTGCTTATTCTTGACATTTCCGAGGTTCCGCAAGCGGGCTCCGCTGACGGAGCCGAATGGCTGTCGAGCAGGTGTGCTCAAGGGAGCTGCTGCTGCCATTGTGGAAGTGGCTTGATCACGTAGAAGTGTTTGCCGATGGTCAATCACGAAATAATAGCGGTAATGATGGCTTGAGCGTGTAATTTAGGTAGCGGGAGATTACTGTTCGCAATGTTGGTGACAAGATCGTAAGTAGATGAGATGGAGGCTTTTGTAGCAATATAGAAGGCTGTGTTCTGTATCTGTAGATGTGTGTATGATAGAGAGATGTGTAGACAGATGTGTGGAGAAAAGATGAAAGTAGCAACACCAGGAAGCCTGAGAAGGAACGATGTGGGCAAGAGCGGCTATATCTCTCTACCTGCCCTTGTCAGCTTCGAAAGGAAGTGGGGAGGAAGAACACGCTGATGCACGTCTTCGAACGCGAATCTTCGTGCCCTTGGCGTCCCTCGACTCGCGAAGTCGTGATTCCGCCTTTCCTCATGCAGTCTAGACAACGCTCATCGTTCCGAGGCTGCTAAGGGTGCTCGTCTCGGGATGCTGCACTCTTTTCCGAGCTGTGGCAGACTGCAATGACGCCGATGATGCTGTGCTCTCGCTAAAGCAAGCTTTCCTTCCATCCTGGACCAATGGTTTGCGCCAAAGCAGTCCGGATGGAGGGCGACGTCGAAGGCTTGGCACTTACGCGCCCGATTCGCGTTTGGGGGCATTAATTTAGATGACTTGCTGCCTCTCCTTTCTCCCATCCTGTGTTCGCTGTGACCACCTTCCAATGAGGGCAGCCAAGTTTGAAGTGTCTGATGAGTCTGTTGGAGACATGAGACTCAAGGATGGTACTATAGTGCCTCAGGTGAGTCAAAAACATGGCTCTCAAACTCCCCCCTCCATGCGTTGCAAGGTTCTATGTTCCTGCCTCAGGCATCTCAACCTTATTGGCTGTACTGGAGTTGGAGGCTCTATCTTGCATATCGACGAGGGCAGCAAAACTCATAGGTCTGGTGAGACTATTGCAGACATGAGACTCAAACAAAGTACGATAGTGCCTCAGGTTAGCCAAAAAACAGCTCCCTACCCTCCCTTCATGCGCTGCAAGGCTCATGTTCCTGCCTCAGGCATCTCACCTCATTGGCTCTATCGAATTCCGAAGTCTTCCATTCTGCACATAGAACCTTGCAGAAACGCCAAACCGAAGCACCAGATGGATATCGCTGCTTCCCCACCACCACCGTTGCGCCTCTCCCCTCGCTGCGCTTCACTTCATAGCTTCACGTTTCTGGCTCGGGCATCTCTTTTCCATTGGCTTTATCTAGACTGCATTTCATCTCAGACTGACGTGAGGGAACCACGGTCTTTCTGCTGCGGCGGCAGCGTCAAGCTCGCAATTATGCGCTTACCATTCTCGATGGCATTCCAGGCCAGTCATACTATCCTATGCTCTTTCGAAGAAGCGGGTGGAGTCGAGCTGGCGGACTGCGTTGTGAGCGCTGGACTATGCTGTTACGATGAGAATATTGCTTTACCGCCATGGTTGCAAGGTGCGAAACCATGATGTCGCATTTTCCTATGCCATGGCTGTCATGAATCCGAAAGAAGGAATGAGGTGTTTATAATTGTACTCCAAAACCCCACCCATACAACCTCAAGATTCAATGCACGAAAAATCCAGAGTCCAAGGACTTGATCTCAACATCATTACCTCCAATTTGCGAAGCGCGAATGAGCGAGAAGTAACACATGCTACGGAAAGGATAGGAAGGTGGCGTCTGCTCAATTTGAGCTTAGATATGAGCGCTGCTCGGTCTGTAGTAGCTCATATTTCATGAACAACAACACCCTTCCAACGTGCATACCCGTTCTCTCTTGCCTGATCTTCGGGTATTCACGGCAATACTAGATTGACAACACAGATTGAGTGAGCAGCGAACGAAGGTTTCCTGTATTTCTAAGACGCTTGCTATTGAGAGGTTAAAACAGCAAGATCATGTGTTTGTGCTTCTTCGATTATGTCTTTGCAGACTGAATATTCAATTTGAATTGAAGGCGGGTATCGAGGGTGCAACCACTCGTTCTCATGGATGAGATGGTTGCAAGGATGATAGCATATAATTCTTGTGGGCGAAAATATCATTGGGTTAAACGTATGTTCTAGTAAGATGCAACGCAACGAATCTTCGACTCGTCCTATGGCGCTTGATCTTGTATTTGGAAATTCTAAACACCCCTTACCAGATGGGAGCCCCTAATCCAAGACTACTTTTACCATCCCAAGACCAACTCCAATACTCCAAGATCACCAGAAATCTGTATCCTCGGGAAGAGATCTGTTTATCATCTAAACTAGGCGGATATCTCAGGTAGCAGTGCATAAATATACACATATAATTGGAGCATCGAATTAGCCCCAATTGAAGCTTTCAACCGGTGGCTATTTGGGCATATAATCGAGATATAGGGAGGTATGGCGAAAGTATATATTTGGGTTGCCTAGAAATCGATCGATTCCCATACTAAAACCCAGGCATTACATGTGTAAATTTGGGAGGATTATACAAAGGCGCAAATGCGGTCAGAAACGTGTAGAAACTGGTCGGTCCTCCCACAAAATCTAGTCCCCTTGCTCGTCTTGCAGAATCCAGGTGGTCTTGGAATAGTAAAAGTGGTATTGGGTTAGGGGCTCCTTACCAGTATATTCACTCTCCCTGTAATTGTCCTCCTTGGCGTTGAGCACTAAAGTATCTTCAACGAAAAACTCTTTTCCTCTTGGTCATAGGTCAAGCCTGGATGATTAGTCCACTATTACAACATCAGAAAGAAGTAGAAGCGTGCCAAGTCATGGATGGACGGCCTCAATCCTCTGTGTCACTCCCAGAAGCTTCGTCACCATCGCTATCATCCCCCCCATCAGCCTCCTTCGCTGCACACTCCCGCATGAATTGCCACACAGGGTTTACCATCAGCGTTCTCCCACCCAACCAGTCCCTTGCCTCGCGGTCGGAGATGCAGAGTTCATACGGTTCGTAGCCCTGAGAACCAGCGAAGGCGAACCACAGTTTTCGGATACCGTGTGACTTTATAGAAGCCCTCATCTCGGGGCCCATGCCGTATATACGCCAGGGATTCTCAATCTCACCAGATGCGAGGTGAAGCTGCCCGCGCAGTCTGTCCATTGCGGACTCCCATGTACCGCGGTCAAGGACGATATCGCTGATCTGGAGATGGTTGAGGGTAGAAGCACAGAGGAGAAGGGTCCCGACGAGTTGATCCTCTTCCAATCGAAAGTTTGCGATCCTTAGCTTTCGCAATTTGGACAATTTGTTGCGGTTCAACATTTTGAGTAGTGGCAGATGAGGCAAGTGCTTTCTCCACCCGCCGCGTCTGTGGCCATCGCTGCACGAGATCGTTAGGTCTTCCACCAACGGGCATGATGCCAACATCGCTGCAAGCGCTTTCGTCATGCCTTCCACTGTCAAAGCAAGATCTGAAGTCCTCATCTGATTATCTTGGATCCTCATAATTCTTCGCCGCGGAAAATCACCGCCGTATATTTTCTCGTCGTGCGTACTCTCATCGTCGGTGTTTGTGTCACAGTCTCCCTTACGCCACCGTTGATACTTGGTGATATGGTCTGGGGAGTAGTAGATGCTGTTTAGACACAGGACAACAAGATTCTGGAATGCCGCTGGGTATACCGCGCTTGGTACCGTTACGCTGAGCTCCGCTAAATCCAGATCCAGGAAATCGTCTTCAATAATGAATCGGCGAATCTCCAGCCCTGACTCGGCGAGCGATTTCAAGACTACCTTCATTAGATGGGTTTCGAAGTCCGCTGGGTCATGAACACACCCCGAGCACCATGCATCGCCCAGTAGAGTTTTAGCGTTGTAGGCGCGCTCGGGATTCCAGGAATAGCCTCCGATCACAATGTCCGTCACGAACGGCAACGATTCCATCGCTCTGCTGAGCAGTCTGATGTCGCCTTCTTCGTCTACAAAACGCCATTGCGATCGACATATTCTCCTGTAATGAGCGTATGGATCTTCAAGTGCGTTCTCGTTGCAGCACCTCCACTTGGGCGCCATGATGTCTCCATCTTTGATGAAGATCGGCGCATGAATCGCGTTATTGCGTCCCGATAACTGCTGCTCCGCGAGCTTTTTCTGCGCGAGCTTCTGCTCCGCGAGCTTCTTCTCCGCGAGCTTCTTCACCATGGATTGCTTCGTCCAAGCTCTCTTCGCAATAATTTGGTCCTCTTTACGACTTCGTTCGTACTCCCTGGCCGATAGATGTGTCAAGCTAATTGAGTCGAGAGCAAAACATAAGACTTTGATTGTCGGACCGATCAGTGGATGCCTACTAGCGCGTAGCAAGCTTCTCAAGCCGGCCTCATCAATGCGAATGTCTTGAATTTCTTGTTGGAACCGACTTGCAACATCTGCCTGAGACAGGCCATTGCATGATATTGAGTATGGCAAATTGATGATGTCCTCCTTGGACAGACTGCTGAAGATGCGCCATAGCAGTTCATAAGGGAGCTGATCCATGTCGACGATTTGCCTCTGTAACTATGGGCTTCTACTGACCTTTAGGCTTTCCACAATTCGTAGATCCGTTATCGGGTTGATATCTAGCAATTCCGAGTCCCTGCTATTAGTATTCTCTTGGCACCTAGTATGAACGAAGTACGATAAGTGCAAGTATTGTCGCTTGTAATATGAATAGAAGGTGATATGATGCTGCGATGAATTGGATTGATATGTTATCATTACCTCAATATCGCGTGGACGAGGGTCAGTATAGTGACTCGTATATATACATATATTTGGACTCAAATCTCTCGATATTGCCTCAAAAGTCTTCTCAAAATGGGTTTATGCCTCAATCATGGCAATGCCGAGAATGGCAATATCTCGAACAAGCGCATTCGGCGCCGTTCGGGCTAGAAAATTGTCAACCGACTCCTCATCAGGATAATCATATCGTCGAGCCATTCCCGTTACCTCTGGTATGGACAGGGCCGCTCACAAGTCATACACCTGCTCCAATCCGCAGTCGATCCGGGGAGCCGTGTTCGGCAGGCCGCAAGCGTTGTGTCACGCCTTGGTGGTACCATTGAATTGTCATCTTACCAAGATGAAAGAGGGCGTCTCTGTAGTGTTCGTACCTGCTTGAACTTCGACAAAATGTGGATATCTATGTCTAGGATTGACTCGATATATTTTATTCGCAAGGCTAGAAAGATTTTGCTTGCTCTAGCCATTATTGTTTTTCGCATAATTCCGACGTGTAGCGTTCTCAGTACCGGACTTCTCCACAATGCCTTGTTTCGTGCGCCCGTCTGCTCGTATTTTCTGGACCAAAATAGCTTCTTTACCTGCTTCGATGCGCAAACGCATGAGCAAGCCATCTTGCCATTGCATGATCGCCTCATTCGCCTTTCCGTCCCACCACATGGCTCCAAAGAAGCGCTTACACAGCCTCCGTACATTTGTCTCGCCCCGCGAGATGAGCTCTAGGAGGGTCCAGTCCCAGATCTCGATCCGACTGTGGGACGATTGCTGTAGACAAGAAAGTGTAGAAATCATGAGCCGGCTAGACTCCTGCTGGCGCTTGGACTCAATAAGAAGGATAGCTGATGGAGTCTCAGAAGGGTTCGTTGGTGGTGGAGTCAGTAAGGGCGCCTGGCTACAGTGCTGAGGCAGAGGCACGATATCCCTGACCCGACCGGGGAGCAGGTTCTCGAGAAGGTAAGGTGTGCGGGAGATGCAAGGGCTGAGCATCACCGGGTAGCTGAGAAGGTTAGGGATGGATGGTGAAAGATTCGAGTGAGAAACTATGACGGGCGGCGATGGCGCTAGGTTCTCCGGGAAATTCGATTTTATTGTGTTATTCGGGATCCAAGGTTTCAGGGAGTGGTCGCGGTCAATTCTTTGCGATGTGTGAGAAGTTGTCTGGGAGATCCGCTCAGACGCCGTCGTCTGCCGGTCTGGAGACACGGATCCAGCGATATACCTTGGTCTTTTGAACCTTGACTTGATAGGCAGGCCAACCACACCAGGCATTACCTTGCGCACCAGAAAGGCATCCGGTCGTCCATTTGATTTTGCGTTTGCGATGGAAGAGGATGGACGTCCAACGCGGTTTGCTGAGCTAGAAGATTCATGCATTGGTCGAGCGGTCTCGCCGCGTTTGACATGCTTGGGCTTCTTCGATGATACTATTCCATCTGCTGGGTCTTCGAGAGGACGCTTGCCCTTGCTCGAACTCGCGGTGAGCAGATATTGGGCTTCTGGGGCATGCGACGTTCCTCGGTGTCTTGTCTTTGGCGAGGAAGTTGGCGGCGTGGGCAAGGATGATCCGCTCACACAGCTGAAGTGGGATCCAGAAGACATCGGTCGGCGAGTGACCTCCCCAGTACTCAGACGCAGCTCGTCAGGAGTCATCTCACATGTGTCCATACGGATCAACGGAGGCGCATCAGCCTGCTTCGAATGCTTCTTGGTGGGACCGGAAACTGAGGCTGGGGGTTCCAGACCCACTTGTTCGTCTTGAGAATCGTCCCAGGGCAGCATGACCTTCCGAACACCTCTATCAGCATTGTCAAGTTTCTTCTGCCACGCCGCAACTTCCACATCAAAGTCCTCCGCGTCAGGGACATTACAAGCTTCGTTTGCTAGAGATTGCAGCTCGTCCAAACTGACACTCTCCTTCCAACGTCTATCTTGGTGTATCTTGAGGACCCGTGGCCATCTTAAAGTGTAGTACTCTGAGTTCGCAAGTCTCACAAAACCGCCACCCATGATCTCGAACACGAAAGGTTTCCGAAAGGCCACTGTCATGCTTGGCCCTTCCCACGATGAGTATTCCAGGTTAAAGGCTCCTGCACATTCTGCGGAGTCAATCTTTAAGCAATGAAATTGCCCATGCTGATTCAGGTATTGCAAGTCTTTAGCGCTGAGACTCTGGTTGATAGCATCTAGAACGACGTATTCTGGCTTTGCTCCTAGTTGAGTCACCGCGTCTTTGTTTTTCAAGCAGCCAATGTGGAAATGGGTCCAGCGGACATCGGCTAGTGGGCATCTAGCGGCAGCTTTGACACAGTAGCCGGCACCAACCACAGCGAAGTCGGCGGTGTCACCCAGGCCGGCAATGTAGTCTTTCTTGAGCTTCAGCCAGCAGCTCGGTGGATCACCCGGAGATCTCTTGGCAGGGCCGAAGTATGGCTCGTCCAACGGTTTCAGCACAAGTCCTTCCCATCGTTTTGTGATGGCATGGGCGTAATGATTCCGCAATTGTTCCGGGGCTCCAGGACATGTGAAGTCAATATTGCATTGAGCGGCCCACTCAGCTCTTCCTGGTATTTGAGAGACGATGCGCTTGAGAAGCCGGCGCCGAGACGTATGGGTACATTGAAGACATGAAATGTCGTCCACCAGAAGTACGTCATAGAACACGATCATCAAGTGTTCATAATGGTGAGGCATTGAGTCGGCTTTGGTGCCCAGGAATGATCCGGAACGGGAGACATGCTTTCGAATCTTGTGGAACGGCAGTATCTCCTTATCGCGATCACTCCAGATGACCATCTCACCCTCTAATATACATTTGCTGCTGAAGACGCAAGTCTCTTTCCCAAGGTTCAAGCAATGTTTCAGGGTATCGTGAAGGCCAATCCTGTCGGCGGTCGAATCCTTTCCACTTTTTGAGAAGAGCTGGATTTGCTGATCGCGTCTTCTAACATCCACATGAATCTGACAGTACTCCCCATCATACTTTCGTTCCACACTCATATCACGATTACGTATCATGCTCACAGCATGTTTGACGCTCCGAGCTTTGGTGTACGTCGTTCTGCCGACCTTCACACCAACCTGCGGCATGAGACTGTTTCCATCTGTGGCAAACTTACCACTCCTCAGTAGGCGGATTGCATCTTCGAAAGTGTCGTGAATCTTCAAAACAAGTGGCAATCGAGGATCGATGGACCGGAAAACCATCCATTCAGGTATCTCGACAGCACCGTAATCCTTGAGAATCAGCCTTGTTAGCCATTTGGCTTCCCTGCTCTGCGTGCGGCGGTAGAGATACCTTAATTGGTCATCGACGTCCTGTTCGGTAACACTACTTGCTGCAGCTCGAACTTTGGGCGCGGAATATCGATAGCCTCCAGCGATGGACGCAAGCATGTCGTCAATCTCTTCATTAGTAATCTGCCGGCTCTGAGGCTGCAATGGAAACTCTGCTTGCCGTAAAGCACGCTCTACGCAGCATCCCAGATCTCCACGCCCCGCTTCTTGCCACTTGTCAAGTAGCTGGTGTCGGCCATCGCCAAGACCAAGAATCCGCTTCAGCTTCCTCGAAAGCGAGCGAGGCTGGATGCCATATACACGATCAGTGCGTCTTTTGGGAAACAGCGTTGACAATAGTGCGACAGCATCTAGGCCTGTAGAATTGATGGACAGATTGAGATTTTGACACCATCTTTTGGTTTGAGCGTTGGTCTTCTGGCATACAGTCGCAGCCAGCAGAGGCGGTTGAGCTTTGCGAAGGCTTTCCAAATTAGACAGGAGATCACATATTGTTGTAAAGAGTAAAGGCATTATGAGCACTATCGCCAAGGGCTCCGAAAGTCAGGTGAAGACCTCGATTGCAAGACGAACAAGAGACATGATCACAACGGTATACCCACTGAACCTATAGAGTAGACTAGGATATACAAGAAGATTGCACACTATAAGAGATGAATCTAGACATGCTGCCAGTGAAGGTCGAGAGTTGAGTATGAATTGAGGTCGAAGTAGAGGCCTTTGATGGGAGCTTCTATAATGCAGGCGTTCTGTATTTTACTATTTACTAGTTTCTGCAGGGGGATGCAGCCACCTCCCCATCAAATTTGGTGGCACTGCCACAGTAATTTCATGAGAAGTAAACAACATCCTCGTCGCCATTTTCTGTTCACATTTTGATCTCGTCGTCGCCATTTTCTATTCGCATTTTGATCTCGTCGTCGCCATTAAACACTATCAAAATCACCCCCCCTATCTATAGTATTGTCGCCATGGGTCCTTCCTTCTCCCCCCCTCCTGTTGCCCTCATCGTCGCTCAATTGAATAGTCAATTGAATAGCTAGGTCACCAACGCCTCGAACCTCGACGTCGACAATTAATTGAGCATCGCTCGCGATTCTAATGCTTCTCCCTTCTTCTTCATCGACTTTATTCTTCTTCGCGTTTCTTCTAATCTAGAAGAGGCTTGTCGACGCGTCTTTATCTCATACGATTGAGATCGATGAACGTTTATGTTTGAGAACGATAAGTTCGAAATCTACGAATCAATTACAAAGAAGTACGTCATTAAGGACATACATGAGACTATTGAAGCTTCTAACAAGCATTTGTTGAAGATACGCGAGATTCTTGATTTAATTAAGGATCGCTACTATGAGATTGCAAAGCAAACGACAAATTGAGCAAAGAAAGAGCGTACGTTAATCATTACTAAATGAATAGAACAATTGACACACCTTATCGATCTCATTAGAAAGAGGTGAATAAATATAGCTCTGCAAGAACTCGTCAACAAGATAAATAACGTCGTCGAGAGGCTTCCTCGCAAGCGAAGACGTAGATTTGAGAACAATGAGAAGGAGAAGGGCTAAATATAAATTCATTAATTATACTACTCTATACTACTACATATAATGGCGACGATAAGATGCTCCTTTGCTTCTCAAACTATTTGATGGCATTGCTACCAAAATTCGATGAGAGTAGAGAGGCATCCCTCGAGGACAGTCGCGATGACGATGAGATTTGCATTTGACGACGATGAGATCAGCTCTCGTTTCTCGAAAATTAATTTGGTGGGGAGGGATGATCATCGCGCAATATTATATTTTAGAAAACGCCTGCATTATAGAAGCTCCCCCTTTGATTGCTGACGCGATAATGTTTGGCACGCGCTCACGTGCAAAAACACACCTGATCTTGGCAAAAGTACCTAGAATACTCAAAGTTTAGCTTCAGGATGTATGAAAGCGTGAAAGCGTCGAGACGTCTGTATAGCAATGCTCTTGCGGAATCGCAGTTGTTCCGGAACAATGAAAGGGCACTCGACACACAAACAAGGGTGTCGTCATGGGCTTTTATTCACGTGATCGGGCGATACAGTCACACGCTAATAAAGGTCTCTGACCCTCTGGATGGACGAGACCGTGTTAGCCTTCTTGCCAGAATATGGAGAAGCTGTTGAAGGAGTGGCGCCAGGACGCTATGCATAAGCATCAGTACGAGTCTGCCATCTACATTGGAGACAAGCTCTTGGCCCTGACCGGTATGCCTTCCAAATACCTAAGATACCTCATTAAGCTAATATGCTGATTAGGGGACGCCAACGACGCCTTCTTCCTGGCTCAGGTACACTTTTCCACGGGCAACTATACAAGAGCTCAGAGCTTCTTGACCAAGCACAACCTCATCGACCACAGTCCCGCCTGCCGATACCTCGCCGCTCACTGTCAGATCAAGCAGAGCAGATTTGAAGAAGCTTTGAACATATTGGGAGAGAAGAACCCGAGCCATCTCATAGCAACATCGAGTAAGGTCCGGCGGAAGCTGCAGCATACAAGCGGAAACCTACGAAATGGCACAAAGGATGGGAAAGTCGGCAGCAGACCAGACAGGATCGAGAAGAGCGAGGAGCGAGACCGGGAGAACATTGCCGACATCAAGTACGAAGCGGCCATGTGCTACCTGCGAGGGATATGCTACGCGAAACAAAACGCCTTCGACCGAGCGAAAGAGTGCTACAAGGACGCCGTACGAATAGACGTTCAATGCTTCGAAGCTTTCGACCAGCTAATGAAGAACTCCCTAATGTCGCCCGACGAAGAATGGACCTTCCTCGGATCCCTTGACTTTGACTCCATCTCCACCGAAAGCAGCGATAGCGCCCAAGAAGCCGCCCAGTTCGCAAGGATGCTCTACACGACTCGCCTCTCCAAATACAAAAACCCCACCGACTTCAACCACGCCACTGAGACCCTCTCAACCCACTACAACCTCGCCTCGAACCCCGATCTCCTCCTCTCCAAAGCCGAACTCCTCTTCACCCAATGCCGCTTCAAGCAGTCCCTCGCCATCACCACCTCCATCCTCGACTCCGACGAATACAACTTCTCCATCTACCCCCTACACCTCGCCTGCCTGTACGAACTCGCCGAAACAAACACGCTCTTCCTCCTCTCCCACCGCCTCGCAGACCTCCACCCCGACGAACCCAGCACCTGGCTCGCCGTCGGCGTCTACTACCTCTCCATCGGCCAAATCGCCGAAGCCCGCCGCTTCTTCTCCAAAGCCTCAATGATGGACCCCCATTTCGGCGCCGCCTGGATCGGCTTCGCCCACACCTTCGCCGCAGAAGGCGAGCACGACCAAGCCATATCCGCATACAGCACCGCAGCGCGTCTCTTCCAGGGGACCCACCTCCCACAACTCTTCCTCGGCATGCAAAACCTGCAACTCAACAACCTGACCCTCGCCTCTGAATACCTCTCCGCCGCCAACCAGATGTGCCAAACCGATCCTCTGCTCCTGAACGAGATGGGCGTCGTGCTCTACCACCAAGACCACCTCCCCCAATCCATCGCCCTCTTCCAACGCGCTCTGCAGATTGCAGTCGAGATCGACTCCGACCCTCGCGCTTGGATCGCTACCCGTGCGAACTTGGGGCATGCCTACCGCCGACAGTCGCAGTGGGCACTCGCGCTCCACGAATTCGAGGAAGTCCTCCGGCAAGGCGGGCGGGACGTCAATATCTTCTGTGCCAAAGGCCTGGTATTGCTAGACATGGGCCGTGCGTGGGAAGCAGTAGGTGTCCTGCACGAAGCACTGAGTGTGAGCCCACAGGACCCGGTGGCTACGGATGTACTAGGGCGAGCATTGGAGGAGAACGCGGCTGCGGAGGCGAGGGGGATGGGGGGTGTGGATGGGGAAGGGGAGGAGGCGTTTGAGGCGCTGATCCGCAGGGAGAAAGAGGCGCTGGGGAGGAAAGGAGATGGGAGGGCGAGGCGGAAGGGGAGGGCGAGGGTAAGTGAGGTTGCTGGTGAGGATAGCATGATGGTGGTTAGTGATGAGGAGGAGTAACATTATGTGTTCATGGCATATGGATAGGGTGGCATAGCGTCGGCGTCCTGGAGGGTTATACGAATTGGCAAGTCGCTGTTGTATATTACGATGTGCTTGTAGCATGGCATTAGTGGTCAGCTCCACGACCAGCAAGGGAGATTAGCTATCATGTCGATCATGTTTCTCTTCTTCTCAAGAGCGCTGCTCGCAGGTCATAGCGACTTCAAGTCCGTACTTCTTTAAGACCCTCGCCGTCTCACTCCGCTGCACTCTGTTGCCACAACTTTTTGTACCCCAGAGCAGCCTCAGCGCAGCTGTGATTCATAGAAAGATCATTCCACTACCGGATTCCCTCTCATAGGAAAACCCCTGTTCCGATCTCGTCTTCCACCCAGGAGCAGGTATTGGCAAAACGCTTATTTTCAAAGTCAACCAAAAACATGTCCTAGCATCACGCTCATTCCTTCTCATCACAAAACATTCAATAGATTAATTGTCAATTGATACAAGATCTATGGCTACCGAGCTATATCGAAGCGCAGCAGACGCACCAAAGCCCATCTTCCAAGCTTCGGTGAAATAGGAGATAGATTTCCATTATCGACCGTGTGCTAGACTGCACCTTGACCTGAAAATCCATCCGTAAGATCATCCTTGAAATTGTCGTCGAGAACGCAAAGCAGGAGCCTACTGATATCGCACTCGTGTCGTAGGGAAAGGTGGGTTTCAAGCCAGATACTAATTCTGCTCGAAGAAGCAATATGCCCGGAAGCAGCATTCGTAATCCCGCCGAAGACCGGGCAGGCTGACCGGCGGTACGACTCGTAAGATCTTCACCACGTTAGATGGCATCCCCCTCCACACCCCCCTCGCCCTCGCCCTCCCCCCTCGCCCTCTTCCTCGCCCTCTCGCCCCCTTCCATATGCGCTTCATCCTCATACTCCCGCTTAATCCTCACCTCTCCGCCTCCAGCGCTAAACCCGCTCTTGACAGCCACGTTGTAGGCTAAGAAGATGGCTTCGGCGAAAGCACCGCCGGCGCTGACCATGCGCATGAGTTCTGGGAGGTCTTTGTCGGGGATGTCGCGGATGAGGCCGGGGGCGACCTGTGATGGGGGGGTTAGTCGGAGGGAGGGAGGTGTTGTGGAGTTGGCGTAGGGGGGGCGAGGAAGGATGAGGGGGGAGGAAGAGGGGGGAAGGAAGGATGATGGCTTAGGAGAGTGGTGGGGAGATGGAATGGGAAGTATAATAGAGAAGTACAGTACGAGAAGATGGATGTGTAGAGGCGTTATGAAAAGCTGGGGATAACTAAGATGGATCAAGGGTCAAGGGGAATGCGAAAAAAGAACAATGAGGGAGTGTCGGAGGGTCGATACCTTGACAAAGTGCTTCGCGAACTCATCATCCTCCGCGTCCTCCGCGTCGTCCGGGTACAGCTTCTCTGCGAGCTCGAAGAACTCCAAGCCGGGGATTCGTTCCATAAGACCTGTGTCTTCAAGCACGCGCGTGATGCGTTCCTGCATGCCGTCCATCTCGTAATTGTGGGCCTAATCCATGAATATCAGCATTATAGTCGGTTTGACCAATGCTCTATCATCCATAACACTGTGTGTCCTGGATGTTGTTCATAGTACTGTAGACAAAAATAGGTAGGAAGCCACGACCCACCAAGACGTACAACCTCGCTAACACCTTCGCCGCCACCTTCGCCTCGGTCCCGTCGGTATCGCTGCTGAGATTTCCTTCTCCGTTCAAGGTGGGCATGACAAGTTGATGGCTGTAGAGGTATCCAAGGAGAATGCCGAAATTGGCAGGAGACTCTCTCGGAAAGACCAGAGTGGTCTTGAGTTTGCCCTTCTTCGTTGAATGCGTTTGGATTAGGCGGGCAATGAGGGGCGACTGGGTGAGGACGGCTTCATGGGCCATAAAGTGGCCTTTGGTGGGGCCGGTAAAGATGTCGAAGATTTGGGTTGTGAAGACACTAAGGGAAGAGGTTCGTTAGTAAGAACTATCTCGTAATGTAGATCAGGTAAGGCATGCGAGCGGGAACGCAGGTGCGGACAGGAGCCTCCATAAACACAGCGTATGAAAAATTCGGAGTGACAGGCCGAGGAAGACAATTAACACTCAGGAAAAGAGAGGGGGTACCATGAGCGAACGAAAATTACTTACGCAGGATCCATCATCGATACTTGTCGACCCTCGAAGTTGGTCGAGATACCTTCTTTTGCTGGCTCAACTTGGGCGGAATTCGTTTTTGCCTTGGCAGAATTGGTGGCAGCTTTGCCATCCCCTTTCACACCGTTCGGCAATTTCCCGTCAGCCTTAACACCTTCACCCTTCGCGCCATTCACGGCTTCGGCTTTCTTCACGCCGTTAGTTGCCTGCTTCGCTTGGGTTGCGGATTTCGAAGCCGAGGTTGATTTCGCCGTGGATTTCTTGGCAGGAGCTTGTTTGGACGCAGCTGGTCCCTTCTTTGTGCTGTCTGGAGGTGTGATTGGCATATCATCCTCTTCCTCATCGCCAGTGTCATCATCAACCGTATCAGAAAGAGAGGCTGAGACAGGTTCTGGAGGACCCGCGGACGAAAGTGTATGCTCGCCAGATTTGACGGTCTGCTCCGCAGTATAGCCTGTACCCGCTGTCTGAACTGTTGGCTTCATCGCCTTCTTGGCACTCTCGACAGCCATTCTCGATTGTGGACTCAATGAACACTGAAAGATTGCTGTGAGTGAAGGAAGAGCAGAGGAGACAATCCTACACCTCCTTGAGTCAGTAGGGTCTTCAGCGGAAAGAAGAAGAAATGTGCTCGAAAGTTTGGGCGTCTGTAGGAATGATAGCACATGCAATAGAACTCTGCACAAGCAAAGTTTTGGAGGTACCTAGATCTTGGGATACAACACACGTACACCTTCAACAAGTCGAGAGATGGAATTGGGGCTAGAATTGAACCAGTCGAGGACGAGAGGTACCAAAGCTGGCCCAAAAATGAGGCGAAAGTATATGGGGGAGCGGAGGCGCAAATTTGAGAAGAAAAGATCGTAACGACCTTATCGACAGTGCTGTGGGGGACGAAGCTAGTGCGCCGTAAAGTATTGCAAGTTATGTTCAAAAGGAGATGTGAGATGAGAATCGATAGCTCTAAGGTTGTTTGGGATGATTGAAGATCTAGGATGAAAAAAGATACGACTTACCACGAGAACGAGATGAAACAATCTGTCAGCGCAGGCAACCGCCTCTTAATGCCCAAATCAAGGTAGAAGATGTATCCAAATCTGGCAAGATTGGAATATTTATGTAACAACGAAGAGTCAAGTTGCAGATCGCAAGGTCAGGTGAGCTGCTTCGGGAAAGTAAAGTGACAGACGAGCCTCCGTAATCGCCGCGATCGCTGACGCAATGCCGTCGCGGGACAGTGATGTGAAGACGAATGGAAGATTGTCCATCGCATATGCCCTCGGTGAGCATGAAATGAGCCAAAGTACGAGGACCGCTCTTGACAAGTCTGGACCAACTCTGTGAATAAAGCAGGCAACTGCTGCTCCACGATGAATAATGAGCCTGACGAAACCAGGACAAGACGCGCTGGAATCAGGCGCTACTGCTGGAATGGCGGCTGTCACTATCGGGGTGTCAGAAACGATGATGTCTAAGCTGACCACAGGCAAGAAGTGCACTAACCCACAGAAAGGAGCGTTGGAGCTGTGAGGAGGGCGTCAAAATCTACAACCGATGTCGCAGGGCATCAACCATTCTATGTAGATGGCTCTACAGATCGCGGGGTATACTCTTCGACACTGGCTGCAGCGAAGAGAGGGCGATGGCTTTGTCGTACGTAACTCGAAAGGGCAATAATGGTAGAAACTCTTTTAGTCAGCGACTCCTAGTTACATTATGATGCTATTTCAACGTTAGACAATGCGCACCACGAGTCTGCCGGAACGATTAATACCTTGATATTGATGGAACCCCTCCTCCGACCAATTCCGCTTACCCAAGCCTTCAAGCGTCCACCATGCGACAACAGTCTTGCGAGATAGTTCTCTTAAGCCCTTGCACACCTGGATTCCATGCACTTCATGATCTGTGAGACTGAAATTTCTCTAGGATAGGAGGTCCGCGACTGATGGAGAGTAAGCAAAGTCGCGACGGATTCATCTACTTAGCGGACGTACCATTCATGGGCATTTCATCAATCTGAGTAGAGTAGTACACTGAAGCAATCGTCAGCATGATCCCATGTAGCCTTCCTGGGGCCACTTACATTCGATATCTCGAAGAATGCGGACATCCTCGCTGGTCACAAAATTTATGGCCACCCCCTTCCTCCCAAACCGGCCGCTTCGCCCAATGCGATGAATATAGTTTTCTCGATTGCTGGGGAGATCGTAGTTGATGACAAGGGAAACTTGTTGAACATCGATGCCTCGGGCCCAAACGTCAGTGGAGATCAGTACCCTAGAATTGCCTTGTCTGAAGTCCTGCATGATGCTATCACGCTCCTTCTGAGGCATCTCTCCGTGCATTGAGGACACGGTGAAGTTGGCTTCGCGCATCTTGTCTGTCAACCAGTCGACCTTCCTACGCGTATTGCAGAATATAACCGCTTGGGTGATGGTCAGCGTATCGTAAAGGTCACAAAGTGTATCGAACTTCCATTCCTCTTTTTCAACAGCTATGAAGTACTGCTTGAGACCTTCCAGTGTCAACTCGTCACGCTTGACCAGGATGCGCACAGGATCCGTCATGAACTTTGTGGTCATATCAAGGACGTCATAGGGTAGCGTAGCTGAGACAACGACTACTTGGGTCGCGGGCGGAAGGTAGCGGTAGACATCGTAGATCTGCTCTCTGAATCCGCGGTTAAGCAGTTCGTCCGCTTCATCCAGGACAAGCATCTTGATATGGCGGGTCCGTAGATTGCGGCGCCGAATCATGTCAGCTACACGCCCAGGCGTACCAGAGACGATGTGTTGGCCGTAGTCCAACTTTCGGATGTCCTCTCCTACGTTTGTGCCTCCAATGCACGCATGGCATTGAACGTTCATGTAGTCTCCAAGGGCCATGACTACGGACTGAATCTGAGTCGCCAACTCGCGTGTCGGCGATAATACTAGAGCTTGTGTCTCCCTTACCGCAGTGTCGATAACCTGCAGCATGCTGATCGAGAATGTAGCGGTCTTGCCGGTACCCGACTGAGCTTGCGCAATGGTGTCGCGACCTTTACAGATCTGGACAATGGCGCGCGACTGGACGGCGGAGGGACTTTCGTAGCCGTATGCGTAGATGCCACGAAGGAGATTCTCCTTCAGGTGCATTGCTTCGAAGGTAGGCGCAACGGTGACCTCCTTGGATGTTGAGAACTCCATCTTCTCTGCAAACCGGTCAGTACGCGCCAGACGTGGAAGAGGAGCATCGAACCCTCCATCTTCCTATCGATACCTTCTGCCATCTTGTGTTTGTAGAGTACGAAGATTCGTAGATTTAATTGAAGTTGCTGGGAGCCTGGGAATCAATCAGGAACCTCGAATGAGAAACCACGATGCTTGGCAAATTGCCGCGATAGCCGCGCTTTGATTGGCCGAGAAGATTTACTTGAACGAGAGGGCTCTTTCTCGACACAGGACCCATCTTCTCAGACTTTACTTTCCCAAGTCCCCTTCAATTGCAGTAGCAGCTTGACCTGCTCGGTCTATTCTAAAAATGCTCTTTGAGGAGCAACGTTTCCTCCATGAGGATCTAGAGCGCTTGGAACAGGGCATCAGTGATCGTGTCGCGGAGGACCCCAGACATGTGAGTCGCTCATTAGGCCGTTGCCCTTTCCGAGTTTGACTGGCTGCATAGATACGCGATCGCCTGAATCGTGATCACCAGATATCTGGCTTTCTCAACCGCATCCAAGAACAGTCAAAACGACTCCTCGACATTTACCATGACACCGAAGCCCGCTCGAAGGAGATACAATCCATATCGACCGGCGACCCGTTCGACGAGTTCTACAAGCAGCTCAATGGCCTCAAGGACTTTCATCGAAAGTACCCCAATGAGCCGATTGAGAATCTGGAAAGGGCCTACAGGCGCAAAGCACCGGGAGAAGGAGAGTCCGCAACAGCCGAGGTTGACAATATGTTTACAGGAGAAGAGGCGTTTGGGAAGTTTCTGGATCTGACTACACTGCACGAAGGCTACCTGAATCTACCTGGCGTCAAACGCGTCTCCTATCTCCAGTACCTCGCCATGTTCGATGTGTTCACTCCACCCCAGTGCCCAATCAAGCGTCCAGACAAAGCCATAAACCAGTATTTCAACTATGTGGGACAGCTAGCCTCATATCTAGAAAGCTTCATGAGGAGGACGAGGCCTCTGGAAGATCTAGAGAAGCTGTTTACATCATTCGATCAAGATTTCGCAAAAGCTTGGGATGCGGATGAGATACCTGGCTGGGGCGCCGAGGCACAGAGAGTTGGGCCTGCAGCACCGATGACGGAAGGTACCGGCGAGGGTATATGGTGTCCAGACTGCGAGAAGGAATTCAATAACGATAATGTTTACAAGAGTCATCTCAACGGCAAGAAGCATGTCAAGGCTGCAGAAGCTCGGAAGGAGCGGAATGGCGTCAACGGGACCACGAATAGTGATACCAACGGCCATACTTCAGGATCCGCAAATACTGTTAAACGCTTGAAAGAACGCGCAATTGCCGAACGAGAGTATCGGGTTCGTAGGCTTGCTTCAGCAATGGAGACGCAGCGTAACGACACTCGTGTAAACGTAGAGCGGAAGCAGGGTATGACGGAGCGAGAGCGCCAACTAGAGTTGGAAGCGATATTTGCAGAGTCAACAGAAGCTGCGCCCAGAAGGGGCGAGTCCGACTCCGAATCTGACGAGGAGGAAAAGATCTATAACCCTCTTAAGCTTCCCTTGGCGTGGGATGGCAAGCCTATTCCATACTGGCTTTACAAGCTGCACGGCTTAGGCGTCGAATTTCCTTGCGAGATATGTGGGAACTTCGTGTACATGGGTAGACGGGCATTTGATAAGCACTTCAATGAAGCGAGGCACATCTATGGGCTGAAATGTTTGGGCGTCACGAACACAACTTTGTTCAGGGAGATTACGGGCATTGAGGACGCTTTGAAACTATGGGATAAATTGACAAGGGACAAGAAGAAGGAGAAGAGTGGGACCGAAAACATTGTACAGATGGAGGATGCTGCAGGTAATGTCATGCCGGAGAAGGTCTACTACGAGTAAGTCTAGTCCTACTTATAGCCATGAGAACATCGCTAACCATACATTAGTCTTCAAAAGCAAGGATTACTGTAGCCTAGATGATAATATGAAGACATTATCTACGAATGACCCCTAGACTTAGGTCATGTCATGGACTACTCAGGAGGTATGCAGTCTCAGTGGAGATCATAGCCTAGATCATCCATCTAACATTAGGGAAGCAAAATCTCCAGCCCTTGACGTATCCGACTCTAGCAATTCGTGCATGACCAAATCATGCATCGGCTAGATTGACACTTGGATATTAGAGAAGATGTCCCAGGGCCAGAGGATGAAGAGTATCTGGTCTGGATTCACGCTTCGACGCCTTGACGGAGGTGGAACAATGGTTGCGTGATCGTTCAGAGTAATGGTGCACTCAAATAACCCGGCGCGTTCACGACCGAAACCTGAAGGCGCGTCAAGTAAGCGGTGCCATCCTCCTTACTTTATACACTTGCTTGTAGTGCCGCGCCCTCGGACCTACTTCTCATATACTTGATTGGAATCCAACTCCATCGTCCGCGAGAGGTGTTTCCAACAATAGCCTCGCCGGGCCATCGACACCATCATGTCTATTACTTCAAGACGCTCACTTCTGTCCGTGGCCACGGTAATTGCGGATCCGGCCTATCTGAACCACAAGATCAAACAACAAGAGATACAGATACGAGCACTAGATCAACAGCTCTTCGAATCGGAACAAGCTCGGGCGGAGCTGGAGGCCAGACTTGCAGAGTCCGATGACGACACGGATACACGGTCCTCCAGTACTTGCGATGCCGAAGGCTTTGGTGCTCAGGAGGAGTTGTTCTCCTTGCAACTTATGTATGGTGAATGTGTAGAGGAGAATCGGCGTCTGCGCCAAGATGTAAAAACCCTCAAGAGTTATACTAAAGAACTCCACGAAAAGGTATGTGTGGGCCGTTGCAAAGTCCACTGGCAGTAGTTGATTGACGTTGCAAGAATCGAAACGAGATCGCTCTCGTTGAAGACCTTCATGTGCAGGAAATCAATCATATTAAGAAGGAGCTTACAGCTGATCACGAGATGGAGTACCTTGCGCAAAAAGACGAGTACGAAGCCCTCGAGCAACAGCGCCAGGAAGCCGCTGCCCGTGCGAAGCATGAACATGTTGAAGATATCACGGAGATGCGTCGATCGCAAGAGGCCGAGACAACAAGATTCAAGGAGGCACATTGGCAGATAGTCACAGATCTACAAGAACACCATCAGTCAGCGATAAACCGCATCCGCAGCGAGCATACCTTGGCAACAACAAACCTGAAGCAGACTCATCAGGTCGAGATGTCTCACTCGAAAGCAGCATATTTGCTGCTGTCACGTGAACTCAACGACGCCGTGGCATACCAGCATGAAGTCTCTTCAGGTCTTCAAGAGGGGTTGGACGTCTTCCGTGCGAGCTTGAATACGATCTTCAGCCACCAGCCGCGCTTTGATCGCTCCGAAGGTAAGCCTAATTCTAAGATCGACTTGGATTGGGATTAATAGCATCTAAGAATCAGGCTCGAACACGGAAATGCAAGCCGAAGCTCCAGATCATAAGCCATCGCCCTTACCGCTCGCTGTCGCACCGGAGCAGCATCATCCCAACCAAGAGTGTCATTTAGGAGTGGCGCACCATGTTGTCGATGATCATTTAGGTCTCAATTATCAGTAGGCTTCACTGTTTCGATATGTCCTCTAGTTGGCAAGACTGAGATCAGAGTAGAGAGCAAAGTAACGACGGTGGACAAAGCACCAAGGATTCGAGCTCGCAGACCCTCAACTGCGACGTAGAGGTTCAACTGGCTCAGCAGTGCTCTTTATCCGAAGACTGGGTTGGAGTGAAGTGCCGAATGTGCAGTAACTGTATGTCCTTGCAATCAACGACTCTTACGTTCACATGGCTGACCTTCTTGCTAGATGCCCCTCTCGACTTGACCAAATGTCCGAGCCTTCGCGCTCAGTTGTTCAGTCGCGATGGGCTTTCCATACCCTGTTTTCACTGCTGGAAGACCACTGATGGACAGTGTACACCTGAGGGGAGTAGCACAACCTAGGCGGCTTTTATGGTGGCTTGTTGTACTTCAGATGAGCGGTCGTCTAGATTCGAGGGTCTACATGGGCGGTACGTGTCTCGAAGTGCCCTGAGCACGATCTTCAAGGATCAAGTGGCCTCGAAAAGACATTCCTGTTGCTTTCCCAGGCTTACCGGAAAGTGCTCCTTGAGTCCTAAGATCCCTCTGTGTCATTCGACCTCGCTGATTCCTGGCCCCATTCACTCATACTGTGAAGCATATGTTTATCTCCTTCCCTACGACCAACTTACCGATTGTGGAGGACCAATTCCTTCTTGAGCTTCTTCTCCTTTGATAGTTCTGAGACTTGGGCCAGTCGCTAGGAATACGTATTCTCTTGACTGTTGTCATCCGTCGCCAATATCTCTAGCGCTAGTAAGCCATGGTACAACCATCTCTCGCCCCCATTACAGATAGTGATTTTTGCACAACGGTACCGGACCCGTCTACTGGTCTGTTTGGGAGATCGATAATCAAGAAGTCTACTCATCAAGAACAGCAAACCTCCAGAAGACTTCCCTGGGCAGCAGCAAAGCTATCCCCTAAATTATGCGATTAGAAGCCTGTCAGATACGCATCACAACAATGGCCAAGCAAATTCCTCCAGAATCCCAACATCTACCAGCATCTATATTGTATTTTCGTAAGCTGATTACTCAACAATTCCCACCCCAATGCATGCTTTCCAGACCGGTGAGCAATCCCCCGCGCACATCAATCGTCCTAAGAAAGCCTAGCATCTCCCTACTTTATCCACCCCCCTTGAATGAACTCCTATAACCCTAACCCAGATACTACAACGTCCCCCCTTTGCAACTTTTTAAACCTGTCCATCTCCCTCTCCAATCCCTCTCCCCTTCCCCAACACATCCACCTAAAACACTCGCTCCGTCTTGTCATCCCCTTCTTGCTCACTAGCATGTCTCAGGCCCTTCTAGCTCACTAGTATTCTTCAAAACCCGTTCATATCCCATCCCTGTATGTTTTCTTTGAAACCAACATTGACATCCTACCGCAATTCAAAAAGGGATTGAGAGAAGCGCAACGACTCGTTCTCACCAGTACAGATGATCCTCATTGCCAGTCATCCAGCAGGTAGTAGAGAAAGAGTCGCAAAAAGCACGAAATGAGTCCCAAAAACTAGGACTGACTTGCTGACACATCCAAAGAAGGCACACCAAGTATCATTTCCACCTGCCTCCTTACGCTGACAACAAACCAGGGAGTCATCAAAAGCGCACCAGAGCTTTTCGAGCAGTAAGCCCAGGAACCAGCTCCTCAAAGCCCAGCAACTCGGATATGAGAGGACCCTCAACTTGGCACACTTTGTGCACTTTAGATCCTGCGTCTGCCATTTCGACAGCGCCTCCTGCACCCTCGCCGGATGCGAGGGGACCTTTTTTTCCAGAGATAAGCAGAGGCGCAACGACGAGCTTCAGCGCTTGCAGAGACGCTGCACAGAGCGGGAGGGGGCATCGCATGTTTGCAGCTCGGATTCAAAGATCGGAAGAGGATAATGGTGTTTGAATAGCTTGCTGCCAGGACTGCTCCCATCCACGGAGGTAATGAGGGCGCCCTTGAGGGCTGAGACCACTACTGTCACCCGTGGCGTTGACGAAGACGCCCTTGGTGGTAACGAAAGCTACCTCTAAGACCCAAGACGACGCCCGTCGCACCTCTAACAACGGCAGAAGTACCCACAGAACCCAAAACTCCACACCCCAGTCCCAACCTCCCATGTCAAGCTCCCAAACCATCCTTCAGCGACCTAAGGAGGGATTTCAATTTAGAAGCCCAGCGGCTAGATATTATCGATAGCTTCGCGGCTGTGCTCATAATCCACCACCGTGCACTTCACAACCTGTCCGTCTTCACATTCAATAGCGCATTGTTCTGGATTCCCCGTCTGTGTCCCGTCGATGAGGTCTCGAGCCACGATTTCGAGATCTCGGACTGAGTGGGGGAGTTGGCGCAGCAAAGCACGAGAGGTGCGGTGATGATTTGACCCTTCACGAAATCGAAAAGTTCTATGTTGGAAACAAGGGATGGAGGTGCTGGTTGTCTAGGTGTCCATAGCGTGAGCTTGATCCTCGCCCCAGCTGCGGCCAGGAGTGCTCATCCCTGTCGAACACAAACAAACGCCCACTCCTTGTCCCCAACAACGATTGCATTTCAAGGACCACGAGGAACAAGAACCCCAGCATGCCCTCATGTACAAGTCTTTTCACTCTGTCAATTCCGGAGCGAGCATGGTAGCCTCTCGCAGGTTGAACCAAAACCGTGCCCTGTGAACTTCATCTTGCGGGCAGAATCTGCTCCGTTTCCTTAACTCGTAATCATTATGAGATGATCGGAATAGGATTCAGTTCCTTGGGGTCTCCCAGATACGGAATACTGGTAGCTTGAGCTGGGAATTATGGGGAGACGGCTGAATAGGAGAGCGAAGAGAAAAGGGGATGTGTATGGGTGTGGGTGGTGGGGAGGACGCTGAATTGGTTGTGGTGATGGGCAGGACTTTCTTGTGTAGCGAGGAGGTGGGAAGGAGGCGGTGGGGATGAGGGTGATGGGGAGAAAGTGTTCGGTAGTTTGGTGGTGGAAGGCATTTGAGATGTGGAATCGGTGAGGGGGATTAGTTGGTACTGGGGGCAATTGGAAAGATGACAGGAGGGGATACATCGCTAAGGCTTTCATGTTCAGCCTGGTAGAAGCAAGAAGCCAAAGATGAGAGATGGTGCTGGGAGGGATGAAAAAGAGAATGCTGGAAACAAGATAGCTGCGTATCCTATGTTGTTGGTTTTCTGAACTCGTCAGTCAAGCGTAAAAGAAGACGAAGCAACGGGCAGGTTGCGTGGATGCCCAGCAAATACCTCTCGGCCAGGCTTGCACGCGCTGCAGCTTATGCGTCGCTACATTGTCAATCATAAATCTTTAGATATATATATGAAATGTAACAAATGGCCGGATCTTCACTTCTTCTTGCTGAATATCTTACTCCACCACCGTGAAACCTTGCCGCCCTATGACTCAAGCCAGCAGATCTTCTCCGTTCCTCACAGGTACAAGAGAATGACGGATCATCTTAAAGCCAACATAAGATACGTGTCCCCGTTGTCCGCCGGCGAATTGACCGCCAAATCCAGAGGATCCACGCCTGCCTTATTCTTTTGCTTTAGGATAACACCTTTCTGCACCATGTACTTTGCAAGGGCATAATACTCTGGCTGTTCGACGAGAAAGTGGATCAGCGTATTGACCTCGACCTCGGGATTAGCCTTGGCTTCGACTAGCATCTGTACTATATCTAGCCTACTGCTAGCAGCCGCGTAGTGCATCGCCGTCTTGCTATCCTTGTCCGGTGCGTCCACGTTCGCGCGCTGGCGGATCAGAATCTCGATTTTCGCGATGTCGGCGTTGGCCGCAGCGGAGTGAACAAGGGGAGTGCGAAGGTCATATGGGTTCGTCTATTCGGTTTCGGCACCATAGTTTATGAGTATGTCGACGCTCTCGGTATGACCGAATTCGGCAGCGTCATGTAGCAGACAGTATTGTGAAGGGAGTGGGTTCTGGTACTATTGGATGAGAAGCAGTTTGGGTGTCTGCGCATTATCGTGAGCAGCGAGCTTTATGACTTCGATAGCAATCCCTTCGGAAACGGTGTGGTACTCTTCGGACTCTGCTTCCTCGATTGGTGCGTCTCCCATAAATTGCTCTTCGAGGTTTTCGACTTCTGAATCTGCGCTTTCGTCTCCCATTTCTGCTCGGATGAGTTCTGTCACTATATCTGATATTATATCATTGTGATCCCCCAGTAACGCTGCAAGGTACAGTGTTCAAATGGACGATTCTTGATCATCCACATCGAACTCTTCCAAAGGATCGGTGACCGGAAAAATAGGCTCATTTTCCGGGGGTGCTTCATTTACCGCGTTCTCGTCGGTGTAAATCAAAGGGTGGTTATCATAGCATTTGTTCCTCTTGTCCAAGCACGCTCGGCAGACATCGTAGCCGGTTTTAATGCAAATGACACAATGATTGAAGACGTCAGGACACTCCTCCTTGCAGATGTCGCAGCTCACGTTCCGCTCCCTTGAGATAGGGATCTTTGCCGAATTCGCAGCAATGCCGTCCCACCTTGCTTGATCACTGCCTTTGTGTGATGTCCCCAGAAATATGATGCCAATGGTATTGCGTATTATCCGTCGGGTGTTCTCATGCTCTCGCGCTGTGATCGGAGCCTGCTTAACGACTAGGCCTCCCAAACTGTGGCCAGTAAATATCATCGGCCTATCCGGCTCAATTCCATCCTACTCCAGTCTTTCGCCGGCCAAGTCCAGCAGAAAATTCTCTGCGTGTTTCAATATGGCGTTTTGGCCCGTCTTATTGAAGAAACGCATAATATCGGCATCCTCTTCATTTCTCACATCAACCGTCGCCTATATGCACTACTTCGATCATGGCACCGTCTGGAAGAACTTATCAATCAATGCCCGATGAAGATGCCAGCTCACATCCATGCCTGTTTTCTGCCAGCTGACTACCATCTTCACTTATGAGAAGACATCACCCCATTTCATCACGATTTCCTTCCACGTGATGAAGATTTCCTAAGGCTGATAAGGAGCTTGTTTGAACTCTGTTGATTGCGATCGTGGGCCTGAGAATGACATGCTCCAGGAGCGACATACAGAATCAGAAGTCGAGTGTTGCCGAACTTACACTATTACGAACCTCGCACAACATGTTGATGCACCACGAACGGTGTTGTGGATATACTCACCAAAACGGGACAACGGTATGGATGAAGAGAAGTCAATCTACATACTCAGGCCCTAAAGTTCCTACATGCACAAGACCAGGGACAAGATCCAGGTGGACCTTCCAACACCCATGGATAAGAACTTGAGGGGCAAAAGTAAATAATTCTGGTCGTCGCATTAAACTTGGCGATGAATCTGAATGTAGTCCTGGAAGAGCACCAGTGATATTTCCCTTGTGGGTACATCGTGCGATGCTGTGAGGCTCGATGTGGTGAGGTTTGTATTTGTACTTCCTGGGGAATCAGGTCTTTCTCATTTGGATTCGACGAAGAACGGAACCTCATGATTCTGGAATACTTCTCCGATCTGCAGGATCGATGGCTCCCCAATGATCCAAGTGCCCACTGCACTGACAATTCATCAAGTGTTGCTTATTCGGTCACGCCATTCGTCTCACGTCTTTCATAGGTATCATGCTACGACAGCATACTCATCTACCCTACCCAGCGTCTTGCACTTTGAAATATCCTCCCCCAAGGCCCCAAGTTTCCCCACTCCTCGCTCTTCCCCTGAGGGATCCAGCTGCCTACGCCACCCAACACCGTCCGCTCAGGATGCGGCATCAGCGCCAGCACCCGCCCGTCTGGTGTTCTCAACCCTGCAATCCCCAATGGACTGCCGTTCGGATTCGCAGGATAAGTCTCTGTAGTTTTGAGATCATTGCTAGTGTATTGCAGCGAGACAAGGCCTCTATCCAGCGACTTCTGAGCAGCGGTATGCTGGTCTCGGCCGTCAAAGAAGGCCCGGCCTTCTCCATGTGCGGTAGCAACGGGGAAAGATGAGCCAGCCATGCCGTGGAGGAAGACGGAGGGTGATGCAGACGTGTCCTGGATCTGCACCATGCACACTCGTGCTTCATACTGCTCGCTCACATTCCTCACGAACGTTGGCCAAGCCTCCACCCCCGGGATGAGCTCCTTTAGTTGACTGAGCATCTGGCAGCCATTGCAGACGCCGAGCGTGAACGTGTTTTTCCTCTCAAAGAAGTCTTTGAACATCTTCCTCGTCTCCGGATGTAGTAAGATTGACATCACCCAACCGCGCCCCGCGCCTAAGACGTCCCCGTAAGAGAAGCCGCCGCATGCGGCTAAGCCTCTGAATGTAGAAAGAGAGACGCGGCCGGAAAGAAGATCCGTCATGTGCACGTCGACTGCGGAGAAGCCGGCGGTCATGAATGCAAAGGCCATTTCGGAGTGACCGTTGACGCCTTGTTCCCTAAGTATTGCGACGCGGGGCTTGGAGGTCAGGGAGAAGCGATTTGATAGCGTGGATGAGAAGGGAAGGATGTTGTCTGAGGGCTTGAAGGTAAGGTTATAGGAAAGACCGGGATCTTTCGTGGCCACGATGGATGCGTGCTCTGCGTCTGCGCAAGACGGGTTGTCGCGTAAGCGCTGCATTTGGTGGGAGGTGGAGGCCCATCGCTGTTGCAGGGTGGTACGAGCACCACGGTATATGAGGGTTCCTCCATAGTAGATAGTAAGGTCCTGCTTATGAACGGGAGAAATGGAGCCGATTTTCCTAATGAGGCCGTCAGGAGGTCCACAAGTAGCGAAGCATCGATGAAAATTGATCTCGTCGGATTTTCGGACTTGGAATACGGCACCAAGCTCCTCGTTGAAGAGAGTCTCGAGAATACTTGGCGACTGAGAATTCGGGCAGAGACTGTCAAGCATTATATTTATTCCGCATCTACCGGCGAACATCATCTCCACCAAAGTCGTGAAGAGTCCACCATCCGAACGATCGTGATAAGCCATCACGATGCCCGAATCGTGCAATTGCTCAATAGCATCGTAATAATCCTTCAATATCTGCACGTCATGCACGTCTGGTGCGACATTGCCGACTTGACTGAAAACTTGAGCGAGAGCTGAGCCGCCTAGTGCTTTGCGTCCCTCTGCGAGATCAATGAAGAGTAAGATTGATTCTTGACCATCGTCATCTTCTCTCCGGCGCAAAGTAGGCGTCCAAGTTTTGCTGATGTCAGCGACTGGGGCAAATGCCGAGATGATTACAGACAAGGGCGCTGTCACTTCTTTGGCCTCTTTCGATTCAGCTTCCGTCCACTTCATCTTCATTGACATGGAGTCCTTGCCCACAGGGATACTGATCCCCAATTCTGGACAAAGTTGCATCCCAATGGCCTCCACTGCCTCATACAAAGCCGCACTTTCGCCAGGATGATTGCTGGCAGCCATCCAATTTGCTGAAAGCCGTATCCGATCCAGCCTGTGTATAACGTTCGCGGCACCAAGGTTCATCAAGGCTTCGGCGACAGCCATACGGGCAGAAGCAGCTGGTGAGATTAGAGCCAAGGTTGGCTTTTCACCCATTGCCATCGCCTCTCCAGTCTTGACACCAAGGGTAAGTGAGGTAGCAGTAACGGACACATCAGCCACTGGAGTCTGCCAGGGTCCAACCATTTGATCTCTTGCCGTCAAACCGCCGACTGTTCGATCGCCAATGGTGATGAGAAAAGATTTCGATCCTACAGCAGGGAGAGCAAGTACTCGACTAATCGCTTCATCTAATATGTTACATGACACTTCCGGCAGATATGTCCTTAGGCTGTTGTCGAACCGTGGTAAATGCAGCTTCCTCGATTCGACGATTCTCGACATCTTAGGCGGTTTTCCAAACAGGAAAGACATAGGAAGATCGATAGGAGTCGGGTGCTTGTCTGAATCTCGATCCATCAATACAAGTCTCTTTTCTCCTTTCACAGCGCCTTGTGCCTTTCCAACAATGGAGTAGCCGCAGCGCTCACGGTCTGCAATTTTTCTGAAAACGCTGAGACCATCCTGTGCAACAGCGACAACGTACCTTTCCTGAGCTTCACAGCACCAGATCTGGACTACAAAATTTCAAGGTCAGTTCTCGACGAAGCCAGGGGATAGAATGATCAGGGAAAATGTGACCTACGAGGACTCATGCTTCGATCGGCATTGTCAATTTCTCGAAGCTCGAAAGTGGCTCCTAAACCTGCATCATGTACCAGTTCAGGCAGAGCATTTGACAGCCCCCCAGCACCCACGTCATGAATGAACTTGATGGGGTTGTTTGGACCCATTGAGGTGCACGCATTGATGACCTCCTGTGCACGTCTCTGTACCTCAGCATTACCCCTTTGTACGCTTGCAAAGTCAAGATCCTTCGAACCCTCCGCTAAAGTGACACTGGAGGCTGCGGAACCGCCAAGGCCAATCAGCATTGCCTAAGTAAGTTTCGGAGTCAGCATTACTCCTTTCAGTCAATGCAATGAGAGAGGTCCATGCTTTGGAAGCGGATACTGCTGAGACATAGTTCAAGCATCTTGAAACACTCAGAAAGGGGCAAGAGATGCTCAGAAATCTACTTACAGGTCCCCCAATGATAATCAGATGTGCCCCGACTGGCACCATTTCGGGATCTTTGAGGGCGTGTTGGGGCCTCACCGTACCTACACCACCAGCGATCATTATTGGCTTGTGATAGCCTCTTAGCTCGGTCCCGCCGCCAGCAGTGGGCACCTTCGTCAGGAAAGTTCTGAAGTAGCCAGTGGTACAAGGCCTGCCAAATTCATTGTTGAACGCTGCACTTCCAAGAGGGGCTTCCAGCATTATATCGAGGCTGCTGGCAATATGCCCTGGTTTACCCTCGTCTAGTTCCCACGGCTGCCGAAAGTCCGGCAATAGCAGGTCGGACACAGTGAAACCGCAAAGTCCAGCTTTTGGCTTCGAGCCCCTTCCCACCGCGCCTTCATCTCTGATCTCACCACCCGCTCCGGTTGCTGCCCCCGGATATGGAGAACTAAGTGAGTTACCGAAGTTAGCGTTGACCTACGCACTCATACCATTGGATTATTTGGCAAACTGCCCGGGGCAGATGCTGCCAAGCCAGGTGAAATCCCAGGGTTCACTTACACCGCCGTAGGATGATTATGAGTTTCCACTTTTGCGAGGCAGTGCACGTTCTCTTTGACGTGACTCCATTCACCTGTCGACATCGAAGGAGCCAAAAAGGAGCCATTTTGGCCTTCCAAAACGGCGGCATTATCACTGTAGGCGCTAATCACGTGCTGTGGATTTCTCTCATGAGTATTGCGGATCATGTCGAAAAGACTTCTCGGCTTCTTCTCTCCATCAATGGTCCATGCAGCATTGAATTGCTTGTGCCGGCAATGTTCGGAGTTTACTTGAGCGAACATGAAGAGCTCCACATCTGTGAGTGATCTTGTCGTTGGACCGTTCGGGACATATGCATTGAGAATATAGGCTATCTCGGAAGCATCCAGTGCTAGACCAAGTGATTTGTTGGCACTCTCCAATGCTTTCCGCGAGTCGTCCTGATCTGCGCCGAACTTGATGATCTCTAGAGGGGCCGGAGGTCGCTGATCAAACATAGCGGTAAGATCTGGTATGTGAGTGCTGATGATCTCAGTCATGGGATCATGGAGCAGATGGGCGATGGTCTTGGCCGCTGCATGCTTAAGCCTGGTCACGGTGATGATAGTACCGCGTTCGATCCGTCTTATGACCTTCCGAAATCCACAGACCCAGGCGATGCTAGTTGCCTTCGAACTCCATGGAGAGATTGTACCGATTCGAGGCGAGACAAAGAAAGTCGTGTTTTCCTCTTCATCGCCGGCCCGAACGTCATTGGGTACTTCTCCATATGCAAGAAGTTTGTTTAAGACCTCACGTTCTCCGTCATCTAGCCTCTCTCGGTCACTGCCTGTGAGAGCGACATAATGTACGTACTGGGCCTGGACATCATTCGCGCCTACTTTTCGTGCCAGATCCGGCCGACGGAAATCCGAAATTGCAGAAGGACCTAGGCAAGTAAGGTACTCATCCATGATGATAGAAAGCCCGGCAGTGGTAGAAATTTTACGGCCAAAAAAAGCTAGATTGTTAGTCACCGATGGATAGGTGGATCAAGAGAGGCTCTGCGCGAGTCCATAGTGGAATTGAGAAGGCATTCTATCATGAACCACATCTTATATGACGTCTCGATATCCATATTAGTGGATCTTCATGATGATATGCCTGATCTCATGTGATCGATGCAGCGACAATGAGTTCTTTAATTGATGGATGAACAAATTTCCAAGACATCTGGCTGCTGCCAAGTCCGAACCCATGTTATCTCCGGTATCACCGTTGGGCTATTAGCGCTGTCAGAACGCTTTGCAACTCCCTGGTTTTATTGTTAGATCCCACCCCCCAACTTTTGTCAAAGATCAGTCCGGGTCGATTTGATCAACTGTTTCAATCTTTGAGATTTTGAAGTTGAAATTTGTAGACTAAAAGAGCAAGCTTTGTGCTTCAAGCCTGTGTAGTTTTTGTAAATTTTAAGAGCATTTCCACCAAGTTGTGAGTATGTAAGGATTTTGTGTTCTGGGCCACTTTTTGTAGAAATACGATTGCTCAAACATGTAAAACTTGCAACAATAACAGCTACTTCAATTCTTGATTAAGATTTATCAACGAAGCAAACTAATAATACGCAAAGTGTCAAGATTACTATCTCGAATTTTTGACACATTAAATCAGGAAATGCGAAAGTTGTTGAAATCGACCTGGGGTAATCTTGACAAAAGTTGGGGGGTGGGATCTAACAATGAAACCAAGGAGTTGCAAGCGTTCTGACAGCGCTAATAGCGCGTCTGTGATTTATGCCATCTACCTTACCTGTAGGCTACCCATTTTCGATGCTTAAACAGTAATAGAGGTGGAAGGACGAGGGATCCAAGGAATTTGTTGGTCACAGGCAAACAAATGCCGGTGTGACGTTGATCGACGAGGTTTGATGATGTGCTAGTTATTTGAGTTGTCGTATATTGTCACTGGCAAAGGAGTCATAAGAGGGCATCCGCATTTGTACCGCAGCAATGAGTATGGTCTTGTTGTCATGATCATGAGCTACACAACAGCAGAGCCCTCGCCACGTTCCTACCCCCGCTCTCTCCATCCACCGAGCCTTGCCCACGTCTAATTCTCATGCAGAACCTTCGAAAAAAGCTCAGCCGCCCTGTCCGGCTTCTCGTCCCCACCAACCTTCTCCTGCCCCAGTTTCTTCTCACTGAACGCCTTCGCATAAGGGTTCAGCCTCAGCAGCACCTGCCTATTCTTCAACGGATTCTTTTTCTGCACGCCCGCCCGCTTGGTCTTCGCATCACCCTTGGCGGGGCGCACCACAGCTTGCACCTCAGAGCTGTTGATCAACCGGCTGATATCCGCATTCGATACGATGTTCGAGGGGAGCAGGAAATCCTTCTTGAACCCGCTGGGTGAGGTGGTAGACCCGTAGATCGTGTCCAAAGCCGCAAACGCGGACGATGTCCACACGATGAAACGGCCTAGGTGACCTCCCGGCGCTAGCTGAAGTAGATTCATGGCGAACACGCTGCTCGTCTCCACACCAGGAATGTTGCGGAACGCGCGCACGAGCTCCTTCCCGTCTTCATCGGGGTTGTAGACGATGAGGGGACCGCGACGCTGGCGGTGACGACGACCACGTAGTTTCCCTTTGCCGGCGCGGAGTTTGCGGCTTGTGCGTACCTTGGCGACATCAGGCCCAGCGCCGACGGTCTTGAGAAGAGCAAGAGCGGCAGAGGTTTTTGTGATTTTGGCGTCGGTGAAGGCGGAGGAGGAGATGACGAGAGGGACTTCGGGAACGGTGGAGATGTGGTGGCCGCGGGCAAGGAGGAGGGAAGGGACGGAGGAAGCGGCGAGGGCGGAGGCCGTTGCGAAGCGCCTAAAACAAGTCAGGATTAGATGTACACAGAAAAGGAGAAAAGAGTAGGCAAGCGGGGGAACCCACTTCTGATTGAGATTGATCTTTTGGTGCCATTTTCGCCAGACCTTGGTCGGGGCGAACATGCGGCCTGAACGGCATTGATTGCCAAAGGCGGCTTGGCCGGCGCGGTGGGTACCACCTCCGGAGACTCGAGGAATACGGGCGACAGCGCGTCCTAATATGCCAATATGTGAGCAAACTAGCTGTATCCTTCAGCATGTGTGAGTCGGAGGCTGCACGTACCGGTTCCCCAAGATTCAGCAGAGGTTTGATGGCCAGCCTTCTCACTCACGGCATACGGCTGACGCTTGTTCTTGGCCATCCCAGTGTGAACACTCCTGAAATATCATCAGCTCGAGCTTGACAATTGACCGGTGGGTGAGGGCCGTACTGGACGATGTCCGGGCGGATGGGGGCCTTGAAGACATCTGGAAGAGGGTGCGTATCTCCGCTAGGCTTGCCCTCAGCTGAAGCAATGGTGACTGTAGGACGAGTCGACATTTTGATATGCTTGTAGTTGATAAGGGGCAAAGACCTCGTCGAGCTTGCAACAGAGGTGGAGGATTCTAATGGGATTATGAGCCTGTGTGCGGAAAGTGTAAGGCTAGCGCCATTGGGCTTAGTCTCTGCCTAGCTTGATCTAAGCGAAGAACCATTCCGATACATCTCCCAAACTCACGACGCTCAAAGTCTCCTCTACGATTCAGTAGAAGCTTTGAATAAAATGTTGATTGGTGTTCTACTTCAGCATCCCAAGCGTAAATCTCCCACCCATCGCCTACAATTAGACATCAGTCTTCCGAGTCGGTCACACAGCGGAACCCTGAATGTCAACCCTACTTATTCACTGAATCTTGAATGTTCGAAACATTCTGCACACCGGTAACAATCGATCTTCCTTTCCTCAACAAATACCGAACAATAGTTGGACGCAATGACGATCGACTGTTGAATCACTGCAGACGTGTGGCGAAAAGGGGACATTGAATGACTTCGGAGAAGCATCACAGATATCCTGAACAGCCTGAGATATGAACCCTGCCGGCACATGGTGAATCCTTTTCAACCCTATTTCAGACGACCGAGACATCCATTGATATGCCGACTTCGATCGATCAAGGCAGCCAAATTCATGTCGATTTACCAAGAAGAAGATACGCTCCATGGTTTAATTTCCCATCTTCTCCACCATCCCTTGTGTCTATCGCGCACCCATGCATTATCCAAAATATTGAAAAAGGGGTTCAAACCTTGGGAGGAGATTGTACACTCTCAAAGGCTTGTTAAAATTTCAAACTCGCTCTTGCCTGCAGCTAACTCGAGGGAAGCTTCTTCAAGCTGGGAACGAACCGAAGGCAAAACTCTACCTCAGGCCGGGCGATCGAGATCGTAAACCGGTCATAGCAGCAAATGTTAGGACCAATGATGCCGTTCTGAAGATCACGGTGCCCAAGAGGACCGGTTTGAAGCGCAAAAGAGGCTCCGACGACCCGTTTGCAGAGCATTCTCAGGAGTCTGAGATAGAGCCGCGCAAACAAGCTAAGCCGTCGTCCCCTGGTGTTGAAAATCCTCTGAGGAATGCATCCCGTTTACTACGGAGCCTTCGCGACAGTGAGGGTAAGTACGGAATGAGTATTGTGGGCCGCATTGAAGAAACCCATCGTTTTCGAGGTATGTCTCAGGTTCTTTTCAACACGAAACTCGTCACTAAGTAGTAGACCTTCCGGACTTTGGTTTTGCCCCTAAGGGCAACTCTTTCATGGAAAACTTCCGGCAAACCATTCTGCCATTCGAATGTTAGTCTGCACACTGTGAAATTAGCTTTGAAAGTTGACAATATTAGATTCAAAAATGAAAGACTTCAAATTTGATAAGAGCAAAGGACTCAAGGAAAAGACAGACTTGGTCCCGCCACCGCGTTGGGATATGATGGAACTTCCTTTCAACTATCAGTCTGCTTCCTTTCTTCCCTCAACTCTCTGTGTTCACTGACTCACCTGATCAGCTACCGTCAAAATCCCAACATCAAGGAAACTCTTGATCCCACTGGTGACCCTCAATTCACCTTACAGGGGAAAGCCACCAAGCAATTGAATCAACACACGCGCTGGAATGCAACCACCGTCCCTATGGGTCCTTCAGGTCTACTCCCAGACGAGTCCGTACTTGATCCTTCTATACAGCGCATAATCGCCGAAGCACGCAGCCTCTTCGCCAGTCGTCCTATTTGGACCCGCCGCGCCCTGTTCAACAACCTCTCCGCATCTGACCTGAAAGCGCTGGGTTGGAGCGGCACAAGGCACATCCAGCAGTACGTCGGCTATTGTTTCGACAGCGGGCCTTGGCGCGACGCCATTGTTCGGTTCGGTATTGACCCACGAACGGATCCTAAGTACAGAATCTACCAGACGATGACGTTTCAGCTCGAGCCGCAACCGCCCGCTGGACAATCAAAAGGTGAAGCCACTCTGACAAGAAGGGACTGGAAGACTATTGCGGAGCTGCATCAGAGACAGAGCCATCTATTCGATGGCAAGGAAGTCCATACCGATGGCAAAACGTGGCAGATCTGCGATGTCACGGATCCTCTCGTTAGCAAAACATTTGCTACAGCTACTCTACGAGAGAAGTGTCATTCGAAGCTGGACGGATGGTATCAAAATGGCGTCTTCGCGAAAGCAAAAGTTATCATCAAATTCAAGATGCGCGGGATTTTGGACGGACGACCACTGCTGGATGAAGAGCTAGAATTCTTCGAGTCCTTGCCAGATATTCTAGACCAGGACACCAGGGGTCAGTGGGCCTTTGACAAGAATGCCATAAAAAATGGATTCGTCAATGCCGAGCTTGTGAATATGTTGTCCGACATGCGGACTGTGAGTGACTCTCTGCCTCTCGGTATTCCCCAGACTAACATTGATTAGACCGCTTTGAGGACACAAGACGCTCGAGGCCGATATGGGATGGAGCAGGGAGAAGCCGAGGGAGCTGGTGACGAGGAGGATGGGAAAATTGGTGATGAGGATGCAGATATTATTAACGAAGATGAAGAAGAAGAGGAAGAGGGTTTGGATCTGGAGGAAGAGACTGAAGCTCTTTGACGCGTAATGGTATAGGTGCCCACAGATACCCAATCGAAAGTCAATGGAACGTATCCCATGCAATGGGGAGAATGGGCGTACACTGCCCAGACAAGACCACTTGGACCGTCGCCTCGTTCCTTTTCTTCCCAACATACCTCGATGGGCGTCGCAAGCGAGGGTGTGATGCGCTTTGGCTCTTTGCCTCGTTAGCATTTAGGTGTCACTGATCGTCATCCAGTCAGCAAGCCTTCTGGGGACCGCCTAGAGATTGCTGGACCCTGACAAGCGTCCCACGCCAGCGAAGCAACTCGAGATTACGCTCGCTACAGCATGCTCACAAAGTTGCTGGCTATTCGTGGTTAATGTTGGTAAAAGATTGGTACAGCTAAGGGTTGATAGTTGTTGCAGGCGGTGCAGCATACACCAGGTAGCACGACCGCTGTCCATGAATACCTCCAACTGTGAAATATCAAGCACTCAGGCCGGTTTTTCTGGAGGGGCCAATACCTCACGAGAATGTCAGGGGCTCTTGCGATCGTGATCGACCGATAGCTACTTCTTTTAGGCATATGTCCCCACGGAAGTCGGGTCGTTGCTGATTTGGCGGGAGAGCTATCAACAATATGATGGGTGAAGTAAGCGGCCAGATTTGAGCGAGAGGAACAGAACAGCCAAAAACATGCCGATCAGGATAGTTCAATAAACCGAGCTTCTGGGTAGAGATCTACGTAAAGGAAGATGCTTTACAGTCTGTAGTCAATGTGTTTGCGGGCGTTGACTCGGTCGTAGCTGTCATGGCCGTAATCTAAAGCTATCGACGTTTTAACCATCTGTCGAGACCCATTTTCGCCCTTGGCCGGCCTAAGTAGAAGTCTCTCGAGAAGGGCATAAGATGTCATCGATGAAGGGAAGACTTGCAATTGAGGATTGCGGAAGTAGAAGGTTGAAGGCATGATCTATGAATGTCTTAAGCAGCCTTGTGACAGTAGACAACGTTTTGTCAACTTGATTTCCAGTGCGGGTACGCAGCGATCGTTCTAAGATCTCTTCCTCTGCTGCATTCATGTTGATTGAGCCCTTCATCGAAGCCAGTGATATCTTTCAACGTTTTGACGCTTTGGCAATGGGTAGTCGTTCGTCGATCCTTCAAGGACGTTGCCAACAGCGGCAAGCTACGCGATTGGCTCGTCAGCGATTGGCCGATTAGCCGCCTTGACCTCGAGAACCTCAGCATTTGCGATGCCAACCCGCAATTGCTTTACGTGTTGAGACTCGACCAATGAAACTGGCCGCTGCAGTCTATAGCTATGGCTACCAGGTGTCTTCAACTTTGAGTCCAACGATTAGCCTGCCTCTCCTGTTCAGGACCAATCAACGACAACAACAACCACAAGCGATCGAGCATCGTCAATCACAACTACATCCTCAATCAATCATGGTCCAGTAGCAGAGACTCTCTTGCTCATATCTGACGACCCTTCAACTTCCTATCGGGGCATTGCGGATAGAGAATTAGATAATTTGCTGGCGAAGCCCGCCCCAAGTGCTTCGAAGAAGGGGGACATTGTCCGCTGGACACCTCTCGAGAGAAGCCATGGACCGATTCAGGCGGAGAGTAGTATGTGGTCCCATGAGATGGTCCATTCAACTCCTCTCTTCCCAACCCATTGACACTGCTCGCTATACTCCCTGCGTCTACACACATGGCTGACCTGTCTAGCATGAACAGCTCTCACGCAACAAAGACTCAAGCAAAAGCTCTAAAGGCAAGAAAGAATCGAGCTCAGGCACCCAATCGCCGGCTCAGAATACCAGTCTGACTTCCTCTGGAAGCCTCAATTCGCCCAGCTCCTCTGCCCACGGAACACCGACATCATCCACATCGACCTTGGTCGACCCAAGGAATAAACCTCTACCGCCGAATGAGAATGGTCCCGGAAGTGCAGGGCACGGTAACGCACAGCATGCATCGCCTCAAGGCCCTCCTGGCTCAATGCCACCCCCCCCCCAATTTCTGCCTTCACAGCACGGGCTGGGCAGTCTTGGTGGATCAGGCGGCGGTGGAGCGCCAGGTACACCTACACGTCAGGGTCAACCAATGGCTCCAAGCGTTGTGATAAGTCCTAGTACGGGCAATGCGCCGGTAAGTAGCTCCATCTTGGCAGTTCTTGGTGTCAACGCGCTTCGCTACCCAACTGTCTGAAGTCGCTTAAGCTAATTTAGAGCCAGCACATCCCTCTACCTGGCGCTGCAGAGACAATGCCGGGCGATCTTGCACCTCCAAGCCGGGGAACCAAATCAATGGCATTCGATCGCCTATCATCAACCCCCAAAGACACTGTTCCCGAGGGTATAAGGACACCCAAAAGGCAGCATTCGTCAAGATTCGACATATCAGACCAGCGACAACGAGAGCTGGACAAGCTACCAGGATTCCACGAAGTACCGCCGAATCGTCGCCAGGACCTCTTCATGCAGAAGATCGACCAATGCAACATCATATTCGACTTCAATGATGCTAGTGGAGACATGAAGTCAAAAGAGATCAAGCGGCTGGCGCTTCACGAACTGTTGGACTACGTGGCCAACAACAGGCAGGTCATCACAGAACCTATGTATCCGAGGGTCGTCGACATGTTCAGCAAAAATCTGTTCCGCCCCATTCCACCCCCTGTGAACCCACAAGGCGAGGCCTTCGACCCTGAAGAGGATGAACCGGTGCTCGAAGTAGCTTGGCCTCACATACAGGTCGTTTACGAATTCTTCCTTCGCTTTATCGAAAGTCAAGATTTCAATACGAACATTGCCAAAGGTTTTATCGACCATGGCTTCGTTCTTCAGCTGCTGGAGCTATTTGATTCCGAGGACCCACGGGAGCGGGACTTCCTCAAAACCACCCTTCATCGTATCTATGGCAAATTCCTTAACCTGCGTTCCTACATCCGGCGGTCCATCAACAATGTTTTCTTTCAATTTGTCTACGAAACAGAGCGATTCAACGGTATAGCGGAGTTGCTCGAGATCCTTGGGTCCATCATTAACGGTTTTGCCCTACCTCTGAAGGAGGAGCACAAGCTGTTCCTCACTAGAGTTCTCATACCGCTTCACAAGGTTAAGAGCTTGAGCATGTATCATCCGCAGTTGGCATATTGTATAGTACAGTTTCTAGAAAAAGACGCCGGCCTGACGGAAGAGGTGAGTCAGTTCCCGAGGCCTTGTTTGTATTGGACTCATCCTTGGCATAGGTCGTCCTCGGGTTATTACGATATTGGCCAAAAGTAAATAGCACGAAGGAAGTCATGTTTCTGAACGAGGTAGAAGACATCTTCGAAGTCATGGATCCTGGAGAATTCGCCAAGGTGCAGGAACCCATCTTTCACCAGCTTGCCAAATCTGTTGCCAGCCCACATTTTCAGGTGGCCGAGCGTGCTTTGTACTTTTGGAACAATGAGTACTTCTGCAATTTGATCAGCGACAACGTAGAAGTCATTCTGCCAATTATGTTTGCGCCATTGTACGAGAATTCCAAGGGCCATTGGAACAGGTGGGTACTCCAGAATCACGCATAGGAACCTCGCTTACGACGGCAGGACGATACATGGCATGGTCTACAATGCGATGAAGCTGTTCATGGAAATCAACCCTCAGCTTTTCGACGAATGCTCCCACGAGTACACAGAAGCGCAGAACAACGCCGACCAAGTCAAAGCAGAGCGAAAGAGCAAGTGGGATCGGCTTGCGGAACAAGCGAGGAGGAATGGTGCCTCCTTGGCCGGGTCCGGGGTGTCATTGACCAATCCACGCGGCCAGAAAATCAACCCACCGCCACGAATAGACGCAGACTCAATCACTCAAGACAGTCAAAAGCGGCTTGACGCTCTGCGACTCCAAGATGAAAATGCCAGTGGCCGAGAGATGAGACGACCGCGTGAAGGGGAGATTCCAAGCTCGGTAAGCGCTTGATCCTGATCATTGCCTATCACTATATCCAAACGCTAACCTCAAGCCACATAGTCCCGTATATACCAGTCATCAGATAGCGAGTCCCGTTCATCGCGCCCTGATAGAAATGGTTCGTCAGGAGGCGGCATCACAACGCCGCCAGTAACCTCACGGCAGAACTCGAATACAGCCGCGCCACGACCTTGACGCGGGGTTTGATCATATATGGCATCCGGATGCCACTTCTAGCATATCTATAGGGTTCCTGTCTGCCGGATTGACGCAGGGTATGGGTTTTATCGTAGTGGAGAGGATGGGCATACGACTGGCAGGCCGTTCGCCCCAAAGTTCGAGTGAACAGCGAACCGGTCTCAGTACTCGTGTCCTGCATTGATTGATGTTAGCCTACTTGTGGAGTGGAAATAGATTCATCTTCGTCTATGTCTTCGTCCTGTAAAGCTCCGGGCATCTTCGGTTAGAGTGAACGGCGTGTGAAGCCCTCGGAAAGTGGTAAATGGTGAAGTGACTATAAGGAAAAATTTGATTGGTTTGAGAGTAGGCCTCGGAATGCAAAAGATTACATTGGGCATCTTGGGCAAACCTCTGCGCCTCAAGACTGAAACAGCTCGATTCGAGGAAACCGGCCCTAGCCATTATCGGAAAGCCACGGAGTAAAATACGACGCTAGGTAAGTGTACTTTACAAGGCGACATTTCATCTACAGCTCGCTCCTAAAGACATTTCACATTTAATCCACAACTTCCACGAGCTACCGCAAAGGCATTGATCGAGACCGCTTATCTGCTTATCCATCAAGCTCGCACTCGTAATTCGTGCCAGCATTTCTTCGGTTGGTCACAGCTGACGCTAGATCAATTCCCCACAAGCTGTTCCTTATCCATCATGTCAGAACGAAAGGTCCTTTCGAAATACTACCCCCCTGACTTCGATCCCTCGAAAATCACACGCACCCGTGGCCCTAAGGCCCCCGGCCCCAAGGTACAGACCGTCCGTCTCATGGCGCCCTTCAGCATGAAATGCACGCAGTGCGGCGAGTACATCTACAAAGGACGCAAGTTCAACGCCCGCAAAGAGACGACGGACGAGAAATACTTCAGTATCGCCATCTACCGCTTCTACATCCGGTGCACGCGCTGCAGCGCTGAGATCACGTTCAAGACGGACCCCAAGAACATGGACTACGAGTGCGAGAAAGGCGCGAAGCGGAATTTCGAGGTCTGGAGGCAGAATCCGGAAGATGGGAATGGGGGAGAGATGGAGACGGAGCAGGAGCGACTGGATCGGCTGGAGGCGGAGGAGGCGGAGATGGGGGTGATGGAGAACCTGGAAACGAAGGTGGTGGATGCGAAGAGGGAGATGGAGATCGCGGATGCGCTGGACGAGATCCGGACTCGGAATGCGAGGAATGAGCGGGCTGGGAAGAAGGGGGATGCCGAGGATCTAGCCAAGCAGGCGGAGGAGGAGAGGGAGGCGGAGAAGAAGAGGATCGAAGCGGAGGATGAGGAGGCAGTCAGGAGGGCGTTTATGAGTGAAGCTGGGGAGAGAATCCGAAAGTTGGAGCTGGATGAAGAGCAGGACTTCACGGTGTACGCTGCTGTGGGAGGGCAAACGACAGCGCAGGCAATGCCACCACCTAGCTTCAAGCGGGCGCCGAAAAAGAAGAAAGACCTGGCTGGGGCATTAGGGATCAAGAGGAAGGTTGCTCTGGTCTGAATTGGTGGATACTACTGGCATAGGCGCTGGCGTTGGGTAATGGGCACCTAGGGCCCTGATTCAAGTAGGCTTTCCGAAACAACCATTTGTCGACTTGAGCTTCTATTGCACGCATGTTCGGAGGCCAAGAAACTATCCTTGATGCTTGAATAGCGGCGATCATCGTACCTTCGAGGTACGTGTCTGAATGTCGAATCACGGAAAGACCGATTATCAACAATCACGTGCGAACGAGCCCCAGATTTAAGGCTGAGACAGCCGGAGCATAGCCACTAGCTTCGGGAAGAAGGTGTGGCTGATGCCTGCTAGCGCCAAGTGGATATGGCAGCTGCTGTCCCCAGACTTTCTTCATGTTCGCGAAACTAGCTCACATTCATTTACATATCACCGCCTCGCCTTCATATGGTATTCCTTCCGCGGTCGAGGCTTATGTAGCAACACTTGGCTGTGGATGTTACATTCTCATCGAATCTTCAACAGAATCCAGCTTCTGATTTCCTTCCTCGCAACCATCTGTGCAGCCAGGCGTTGTTTGGCAGCCCTTACTCCTACCTAGGTGATTTTTCGGACAGTCCACCAATTCATATCGCAGCACCTTCAAACGAGATTAAGAAGTGTATTGCCGCCATGACCAGATCTAGACATTCTCACCTCCCATAACCAATTGATTAATTACAGTAGCTCGCCATCGGGTTGACTCCTTGCCTGCTTCTAGCCGTGCGGGCATCTCACTTCTGGATCTGGTAGCACTATGACTGAACGAAACATAGACCTTTTCGCTACGAGGTTGAGCGACCCTAGCCCCGGTAAGACCACCGTCCGGAAGCATTGCTGTTGTCGAGATGAGCGCTCTATGCCTTTCGGTTTATTACTGATGCTTGCCTTTAGATATCAAGCAGAGATGCAACATCGCAACGGAGCTGCGCGACAACACCGATCTTTTCTGCAGCGGGGCTCACTATGCCTCCTTTCTCCAAAAGCTCGTCCCCGTGCTGTCGAAGCTGCTCGAGGGGCCGCCAAATTTCATGAGCACATCATGGGAGCACGTGAGTCTCCTGAAGCTCGGCGTTACAAGCGACAGCTGATTGTCTTGTAGAGACTGCGAAACTGTGTGCTAGAGATCTTTCATCGGCTTCCCATGAGCCATGCCGAGGCCCTGAAGCCCTACGCTGCTGGTATCGTGGATACCCTGACGGCTCTGGTGCGGACGGATAACGAAGACAATGCTGTGCTCTGTATGAAGACCATCATGGACTTGGAGCGCTATCAGACCGAGGCAACCGCGAGTAGGATCCAGCCTTTCCTGGACCTGATCCAGGAGATGTTCGAAAACGTGGAGCAGGTCGTGCAGAACACCTTCGACATCACCACGCAAGGCGCCGCCTCAGGCATTGCCGCAGGGAGCAACCAAAACTTCCAATCCCCTCGACCGAACTCGCCAGCATCCTCGGTGTCTTCGGTTTCAGATCTCGGCATCGATCTGCAGACTAACCGTCCGCTGCTGAAAGGTATGGAGTCGTTCAAGGTCTTCGCGGAATGCCCCATCATCGTTGTCTCGCTGTTTCAGGCTCATCGAAACTGCGTTCCGGCAAATGTGAAGAAATTTCTGCCCTTGATCAAGGTAGTCCTCATGCTTCAAGCCAAGCCGCAGGAGCGAGCACACGAGGAAGCTGAACGGCGTGGTGAGGTCTTCACCGGCGTCTGCAAGGAGATCAAGAACCGTGCTGCTTTTGGGGACTTCATTACTGCTCAAGTCAAAGTCATGAGCTTTCTGGCTTACCTACTTCGTGTCTATTACCAACAACTGAACGACTTCTTGCCAAAGCTGCCCGAGATCGTCGTGCGTCTCCTACGTGACTGCCCAAGCGAAAAGTCCGCTACCAGAAAAGAGTTGCTGGTCGCGATACGACATACTATCAACTTCAACTTTCGGAAGATCTTCCTGACCAAGATCGATGATCTGCTGGATGAGCGAACACTCATTGGTGATGGTCTCACCGTCTACGAGACGATGCGACCTCTTGCATATAGCCTGCTTGCGGACTTGATTCACCATGTGAGAGACTCGCTATCGAGGGATCAAATTCGGAAGACGGTAGAAGTATTCTCGAGGAATCTGCACGATAACTTCCCAGGAACCAGCTTCCAAACAATGAGCGCAAAGTTATTGCTCAACATGGCCGACAGTATAGCAAATTTGAAGGATAAGAGGGATGCCAGACATTTCTTGATCATGATTCTCAGCGCGATAGCAGAGAAGTTTGCGGCTATGAATCGACAATATAAGAACGCTGTCAAATTGTCTAAGCTTTACGAGCAGCAGACCATCGACGCCATCCCAGAGGATCATCTGGCAGACTCAGGCAACCCTCCGGATTGGGACGAAGTTGACATTTTTACCGCGACACCTATAAAGACCTCAAACCCCAAAGACCGTGGAGCGAACCCAGTAGACGACAATAAATTCCTCTTCAAGAATCTTCTTACAGGGCTGAAAGGCATGTTCTACCAGCTACGGCTCTGTAATCCAGAGACTCCAATGATGGATCCAACCAATGCTCCACCGAACTGGCAAGAGGTATCGCACGGCTACAACGCCGAGGAAGTGGATGTCATCATCAAGCTCTTTCGTGAAGGCGCCTACGTGTTTCGATACTACAGCTCAGAGCAACCGCCCAACGAGACTAATTACAGCTCGCCCCTTGAATTCCTAGGGAATCATTACATGGTACAAAGCGGCAAAGAAGAGAAAGAGCTTCTCGAAACCTTTGCTACCGTGTTTCATAGCATCGATCCCGCGACATTCCATGAGGTTTTCCACTCTGAAATTCCACGTTTGTACGAGATGATGTTCGAGCATACAGCTCTTCTTCATATACCTCAATTCTTCCTTGCCAGCGAAGCTACTTCCCCTAGCTTCGCTGGAATGCTGCTTCAGTTTCTCATGGATCGCATTGGCGATGTCGGGACGTCCGACATCAAGAAGTCCTCAATCCTGTTGCGTCTATTCAAGCTTTCGTTTATGGCAGTCACATTGTTCTCGCAGCCAAACGAGCCTGTTCTCCTGCCTCACGTAACCAGCATTGTCACCAAGTCGATCCAGCTGTCTACTACTGCCGAAGAGCCTATGAACTACTTCTACCTCTTACGATCACTTTTCCGCAGTATCGGTGGGGGACGCTTTGAGGTTCTGTATAAGGAAATACTACCTTTACTGGAGATGCTGCTTGAGGTCCTTAATAACCTATTGCTTGCTGCACGAAAGCCCCAGGAGCGTGACCTTTATGTCGAACTGTGCCTGACTGTCCCGGCTCGTTTGAGTAATCTTTTGCCACACTTGAGCTACCTCATGCGGCCCTTAGTCGTAGCCCTCCGCGCAGGCTCTGATCTTGTTGGCCAGGGTCTCAGAACACTAGAACTCTGCGTGGACAATCTTACTGCTGAGTATCTCGATCCGATAATGGCTCCAGTAATCGATGAGCTGATGACGGCGCTTTGGGATCATCTGAAGCCGAGCCCCTACAATCATTTCCATCCACATACTACGATGCGCATACTGGGAAAGCTTGGTGGCCGCAATCGCAAATTCCTTACGGGTCCGCCAGGTCTAGAGTTCAAGACCTTTGCAGACGACGAATGCAGCGTTGACATAAAGTTGATGGGAGCGAACAAGGAAAAGGCATTTCCAGCACGCCTTGGAATCGATCTCGCTATCGCCAGACTCTCCGATACTCCCAAAGCTGCCGCTGCAAAAAGGGTAGACCCATATTACAAGCAGCAGGCCTTTCGGCTCATCAGTTCGCAAATTAAACTTCACATAGGCTTCGAGAATCTCCCAGATGATTTTGCAGAGCTAGTGCGCTTACAAGCCACCGATTTGCTGGACGGCAAATACGACGCTGGACCAGATGTCTTGCTGTTGGCTGATCGCGAGAGGTCAGTCCCCAAGAAAGATTCGCAAGAGGAAACATTGAAAAAACTTCTGAAAGCTTGCATGCTTGCCGCGACGGTACCGAACCTTGATACTGTGGCGTCAAATCTACTGGCCGATATTTGCCGACACTTTACGATCCTTGAGCTTGGTAGGACTCTCTCACGCACGAAGCAGGAGAGAAAGGAGTTCAACGTTCAATCTGGAGAAGGCCCTCTGTGCCTGGATATACACGTCCTCGCAGATGCTATCGCCGAGACACTTTCATCCGACAACCCTGCTCTTCGCGACATCGCTGAAAGGGTGATCATCAGCATGTACGAGGCAGCAGGCGTGGTATTGGGTGGACAAGATAAGGCTGAGAGACTGCCATTATTCCAATCGCTAGCTGACCTCTTCTGCCACAAGTGTCATGAGGAGGAATGGTATACTAAAGCTGGAGGTGGGCTAGGTGTTCACCTGCTCGTGACGAAGATCGATCTCGGAGATGCGTGGTTGATCGCAAGGCAAACGAAGTTCATCCGAGCCCTCTTCTTCGTTATCAAAGACATGCCGCAAGACTTGCCTGCAAGCACACGTATTCAAGCACTGGAAACAGTCGACATTCTACTCCGTCGATGCAATCAGGGAACCTCGAAAGAAGATCTTGGCTCACACCAAAGCCGGCTCTACAACATATGTGGTTTCCTAGTCCAAGAGCTAGGACACATGAACAAGCACGTTCGAGTCGCAGCTCAGCAGGCATTTACTATTATTACCGAGGTAGTTGGTGCAGAAGTCCACGAGCTCCTTTCGCCGGTCAAAGATCGGTTGTTGCAACCCATCTACAATAAACCCTTGAGAGCACTGCCACTAGCCACGCAGATTGGTTTCATTGATGCTATAACATACTGTCTTGGTATGCAACAGAACTTGGTGGAATTCAACGAGCCGCTGAATAGGCTCCTGACCGAATCCATGGTCCTAGCTGATGCGGATGATGAGGCTCTCGCTCAGAAGCCCCTTGAATACAAGGCAGCCGAGTCAATTCTGAGTTTGAGAGTAGCATGCATCAAGCTACTTTCGCTAGCCGTAGGCTTTTCCGAATTCGCCGGACAGCAGCAGACCCAAAGTCGTAGCCGTATCATCTCAGTGTTCTTCAAGTCTCTATACTCAGTCAATCCCGATGTCATCGAAGCCGCGAACAGCGGACTCAAGGGCGTTCTAGCGCAGACGAACAAGCTCCCTAAGGACTTACTCCAAAGCGGCTTGCGACCGATCTTGATGAACTTACAAAACCCCGAGAAGCTCAATGTCAAAGGCTTGCAAGGTTTGGCACGACTGCTGGCTTTGCTTACGAATTACTTTAAGGTAGAGATTGGGGAGCGGCTTCTGTCTCATTTGACCCATATTGCGACGGCGACAGCGCTGCAAAAGTCGTCGTTTTCCCTAATCGAGCAGAACCCGCAGATGCAGATTGTCATCGCTGTATTGAATATCTTCCACCTGTTACCTTCGGCTGCATCAGGCTTCATGAAGGATCTTGTCAACAAAGTATTGGAGCTCGAAGACGCCCTCAGACGGGTACACTACAGCCCTCTTCGCGAACCTCTTCTCAAGTTCCTCAACCGCTATCCGAAAGAGACATGGACTTTCTTCGCAGCAAGGCTTTCAGAGCTCAAATACGGCAGATTCTTCGCACAGTTACTCGACTCTCCAGACAGTAGCCCATTGCGCGATGCAGTCATCGCGGACTTAGAGGGCCTGGCTAAGTCTGTCACAGAAGGCGAAGACCAAGAAAAGAAAGACGTCGCAGTCGTCAATGTCGTACATATTGTGCAAACCATCTGTGGGCATCAACAAGAATGGCTTGTCACTGCCGGCACGTTTCGTCAAACTCTCCTCAGTGTAGGCAAAGATATCCAACAGAAGCTTGTCTCGGACACGATAGCCTTAGATTTGCGACTTCCCGCCGACCAAGCGGGAAAGCAGCTAATCGACATCTTTATAGCATACATGAAGAACGCACCTCAGGACCTTAACTTCTTGTTTCAAATTATAGATTCCACCACCTCGGAAGAGATCAAGTTGCATGCCCTGTTCTTTTCTTTTCTCTACAGCCATATCATATCCAGTGAGTCGACCGAGCTTTGGCGCAACATAATATTACGGAGTTTGGAGCTTTATGGCTCAAGAGGATCGTCCCAGAGAGCCAAAGCTTTCGCATTCAGGAACCTTGTCAATCCAATTCTTGCCATGGATGTTCTTCGCACTGCGCAAAAGGAGAGGGGTGAACGGAGGTTCGTCGATAAAGGCCTGATTGAGGCTATTCATAATAAGCTATGGAAGCCTCAGCTAGTGGACATCGGTGATGAGAATGCACAACCAGGGGCTGATCATTCGCGCCTTGAATTACTGCAACTGTCTGCCCTCCTGCTCAAATACTACCATAACCAGGTCTTGGAAGCTCGGAAAGATATCATCAAATTTGGTTGGAGCTATATGAAGCTGGAAGATACCATCAACAAGCATGCCGCATACGTGCTAGTCAGCTATTTCATAGCACAATTCGAAACACCCACGAAGATTGTCAACCAGATCTACGTTGCTTTGTTGAAGGCCCACCAGAATGAAGGTCGAGCTTTGGTTATCCAAGCACTGGACCTAGTGGCTCCATTTCTTCCAAAGAGGCTGACTGGCGCTGGGGATAACAAGTATCCTGTATGGGCGAAATGGCCAAAGAGAATTCTGTCCGAGGAGAGCTCGAACCTACAACAGCTGATCTGCATGTTTCAATTCATGGTGCGACATCCGGATTTATTCTACGAATCGCGGGAACAATTCATCCCTCACATAATTCCCTCCTTGGCAAAGATTGCACCCCTACCGGCCCCTTCCAACGAGCACAAAAAGCTGGTACTGCATCTCATCAACATGATCTTGCAGTGGGAGAAACGACGAGTCAACGGTGGTGAACGTCCGTCGTCGGGCTCTTCCGATACCTTCCTGGCTAAGCTGAGGAGGCTAGAGGCTTCCCAGGGAAGTAGTTCTTCGCCAGCCCCCAGCGTCGCTTCCGGGGGTGCTGAGAAACTCGACTACCAGATCCCTACCGCTTTGCGATCCATGCTAGTAAAGTACCTGACGCAACTCATCTGCACGCTACCAGAGCGGTACCCTCTACCTGCGGCCAAACTTAGAGAACTTCCATCTAATATAGTGCTGCCCCCTTTGCCTCCGAACGAGATGTGCCGAAAGGCGGTAGGATTATTGCATGATCTGCTTGCTCCGGATATGTGGACTGATGTCGATATCGAGATCTTTTCAAGGATGACAGAGCAGATCTTGGCATCTGAGAAGACGGACAAAGGCGACGACAAAACGAATACAAGCATCATCAACACACTGCAGATCATACGAGTTGTGCTGAACTTCAAGACCGATGAATGGATTGTGTCTCAGCTGCCCGCGATTCAGAAGATTTTGGAGAAGCCGATCCGCTTCGAGGATCCTGAGGTCCAGGATAGCATACATATAGCCGATGAAAAGTTGGATGACGGGCGAACAATCAAGCCCTTGTTGAGACGCATCCTCGATGCATTGCCGACAGAAAGTGCCGAGGAAGATGAGATGGAGGTTGAAACACCTGCCACGGAATTCATCAACTTTCTGTCCGCAGTCGCTACAGATGCCTTGACCAACCAAATTCTTATCCCGAGTATCAACATCCTCTGGAGCCTGGTTCACGTCAGACCCAAAGAGGTTGACCAGCACATTCAGCAGGTAATCAACGCGCTAACAACCAAGCTCGCAAGGGACCAAGTTCAGAACCCGGTTCCACCTGTTCAAGGGCCAGCAGGTACTCGGCCTGGCGAAGGACTCGACGCGCGAGAGCTCGAAATATCGACAGATCTTGCGCTGAAGACTATTGACGTGCTTTCATTGCGCATGCAAACACTAGGTGATCGGCGGCGTGCTTTTCTGAGTATCCTCGCCACTCTAGTGGAACGATCTGCGAACGTTCGACTCTGCGAGAAGGTGCTTAGCATGGTTGAAATCTGGGTATTTGACTCTAACGAGCCTTGGCCGACTCTGAAAGAGAAGACAGCTGTTTTACACAAGATGCTCGCCTTTGAGGCGCGACCCGACCCTGCGCTCCTGCATAAGTTCCTGGATCTAGTCATACGCATCTACGAGGATCCTAGAATCACCAAGACGGAACTGACAGTCAGGCTGGAGCATGCTTTCCTTGTTGGTACACGAGCGCAAGACGTGACGATGCGCCAACGTTTCATGGATATCTTTGACAAGAGTCTACAAAAGACAATCAGTGCCCGAATTCTCTATATTCTCATGTCGCAGAACTGGGATACGCTCAACGAGAGCTTCTGGCTCAGTCAAGCCATACAACTGATCTTCGGCGCGGTAGAGATGGGAACGAACATCCAATTACATGACGAGGACTTCAAACTGATGTCTCCGGCGCAAGTCTTCGGTTCTTCCCGTAACGATAGTCGAAAGGACGATGTGATGCTTGACAGTCGATTTGAGAACTTCATGGGCGATCACCGACGTTTCTACAATAGCCTTGGTGATGTCAAAGCTCGCGATGTCTTGGAGCCACTGTGTCAGCTGCAGCATACTGACCCGCAAGTGGCGTATGATATCTGGGTCGCCTTGTTTCCTCTCTGTTGGTCGGCACTGTCGCGAGATGACCGTAATGAACTTGAAAAGGGTATGGTCACTCTACTCACCGAAGATTACCATCAGCGCCAGCTCGACCGGCGGCCGAACGTTGTTCAAGCACTCCTAGAGGGCAACGTACGATGCAAACCCAGATGCAAGATCCCGGCGCATGTTATGAAGTTTCTGAGCAAGACTTACGATGCCTGGTACACGGCTGCTGTCGCGCTGGAGGATGCAGCCATTGCTCCAGTCATAGACACGCCATCAGTACGAGAAAGCAATTTGGATGCGCTTGTCGAGATCTATGCTGGTCTACAGGAAGATGATCTCTTCTATGGAACTTGGCGTCGGCGCTGCAAGTTCATCGAAACCAATTGTGCACTTTCATACGAGCAGAATGGCATGTGGGACAAAGCGCAAGAGTTCTACGAGGCCGCTCAGATCAAAGCACGTACCGGCTCGGTGCCCTTTTCCCAGGGCGAATACATGCTGTGGGAAGATCATTGGGTGTTGTGCGCCCAGAAGTTACAGCAATGGGACATTTTGAGCGACTTCGCTAAGCATGAGAACTTCAACGATTTGCTGCTAGAATCTGCATGGAGAACACTTGAGATGTGGCAGCAACAAGAGCAGTTGGAGATGCTGAGCTCGATAATAAAAGCAGTATCGGATGCACCAACGCCCCGACGGACATTCTTCCAAGCGTTCGTATCTCTGCTGAAGCTGCACGAAAAGATCGAAACACCGCAGGAGTTCAGTAGGATTTGCGATGAGTCCATTCAGCTCTCCATAAGGAAATGGCACCAGCTTCCCAAGCGGATTACCAACGCTCATATTCCGATCCTGCAAAACTTCCAGCAGCTAGTCGAACTCCACGATGCAAATGTAATCTGCAATAGTCTTGCGCAAACCAACTCAGCCAACCTCGACCAGAAGTCTCAAGAGCTGAAACTTCTGTTAGGGACGTGGCGGGATCGCCTGCCGAACGTGTGGGATGATATCAATGCATGGCAAGATCTGGTCACCTGGAGGCAGCATATCTTCCAACTTATTAATCGTACATACCTCAACCTGCTGCCACAAAATCAGAATAGCGCCGCTGGAGCAAATTCATTCGCCTATCGAGGCTACCATGAGACCGCTTGGATCATCAATCGCTTTGCGCATGTGGCTCGAAAGCACCAGCTTCCGGAAGTTTGTATCGCGCAGCTGAGTAAGATCTACACTCTGCCAAATATCGAGATCCAGGAAGCCTTCTTGAAATTAAGGGAACAGGCCAAATGTCATTACCAGAATCGCAGCGAGCTCAGCAGTGGCTTAGATGTGATTAACAACACCAACCTCAATTATTTTGGCCAGCAGCAAAAAGCAGAGTTCTTCACGTTGAAAGGTATGTTTCTGGCGAAGTTGACCCAGAAAGAAGAGGCCAATGATGCTTTCGGCACGGCGCTCTATTACGACATCCGTCTTCCGAAGGCTTGGGCTGAATGGGGTTTATACAACGACAATGAGTTCAAAGACAAGCCGAGCGACACCAAATCAGGGGCCGCCGCTGTAGCCTGTTACCTGGAAGCTGCCGGCTTGTACAAGAATGCTAAATCACGAAAGCTGCTGAGCCGAGTACTTTGGTTGTTGAGTGTCGATACGGCCGAAGGAGAGATGGCGAAAGCCTTTGAGGACTTCCGAGGCGAAACACCAGTGTGGTACTGGATCACGTTCATACCTCAGCTGCTCACAAGCCTTTCACATGCCGAAGCTCATATGTCGCGAAGTATCTTGGTCTCCATCGCGAAGAAGTACCCTCAGGCGCTGTACTTTCTTCTGCGAACTACTCGAGAAGATCTGTTGGCTATCAAGAAGCAACAGGAGCAGAAACAGCTTGACGTCAACAAAACCAAGCAGCAATCGCCGAATATGAAACAGGGATCACCCGAAAAGACGCCAAGTGCACGAGCGGACAGTTCGTCAAGGCCTGGTACTGCCAATGGTGAGGCTGTGCCCAATGGCCAATCCACGCCATCAAACCAATCGAACGGAATGAAGGCGGAACCCAATGGCGATGTCACCATGGGCGGGACCGAGCAGCCTGCTCAACCCATGAAGAAGCCTGCCTGGGAGTATTCGGAAGAGATAATGTCAGTGCTCAAGACCGCCTTTCCCTTCCTTGCTCTCACAATGGAAACGATGGTCGACCAAATCCAAAAACACTTCAAGTGTCCGCCAGATGAAGATGCATATCGTTTGATCGTCGCCTTACTCAATGACGGTCTGTCATACGTCAGTCGCACACCCTCCGCCTACGCCCAGGACTTCAAACTCCCCACCGCGACCGAACACAATATCCGGCGCTTCTCCCAGACCATCCTCCCCTCCCACATCAAAGCCTCGTTCGAAGAAGACTTTGTAGTCAAGCGCCCGACCATGTATGGTTACATTCACAAGCTGCGTAGATGGCGTGATAAATTCGAAGAGAAACTCGATCGCCGTGTCCAACACCAATTCCTCGAAAACTACAGCCCGCCCCTCACGGAATTCCGCTTTGGAAAGTTTGACGAGGTTGAAGTTCCGGGCCAATATCTCGATCACGCAGACAAGAATCAAGACTTCGTCCGTATCGAGCGCTTCCTTCCAAATATTGACCTCGTCCGCACTGTCGGCTTCTCACACCGACGCCTCAAGATTCGTGGGCACGACGGCTCCATCCACGCCTTCGCAGTACAACACCCTGCTGCGCGGCACTCCCGCCGCGAAGAACGGATCCTGCAGCTCTTCCGCATCTTCAACGGCATCCTCTCTAAACGCAAAGAGTCCCGGCGGCGCAACCTCTCCTTCTTCCTCCCTCACATGATCCCCATAGCGCCCTCCTTCCGCCTCGTCTCCGACGACGCATCCTACATCTCCCTCCAAGCCATCTACGAAGATCACTGCCGCCGCACGGCCCAAAACAAAGACGAGCCCCTCCTCTTCACCATGGACAAACTCCGCTCCATCTCGCTCCGCAACCCCGACGTTACCACCCCGCTGCGCATCGAAGTCTTCAAGACCATCACCCAGAAATGGTGTCCGCAGTCCATCGCCCGCGACTACTTCACCGCCACCTACCCTAATTTTGCCGATTTCTGGCTCTTCCGCCGCCACTTCGCCTACCAGCTCGCCGCGCTTACATACCTCACCTACACCATGCACATGACGACGCGCTACCCGCACAAACTGACCATCGCGCGCCGCACCGGCGACGTCTGGGGCAGCGAGCTCATCCCCAGCATGGCCACCACGCGGCCCTTCTTCCACAACCCCGAGCCCGTGCCCTTCCGGCTCACCCCGAACCTGCAAACGCTCATGGGCCCCATCGCCACGGAAGGCATCTTCGTCGCCGCGCTCATGGCGATCGCGCGCTGCCTCACCGAGCCCGAAGGCGAGCTCGAAGCGCAACTCAGCATCTTTGTCCGCGACGAGATGATGTTCTGGCTCACGACGCAGTCCCGCTCTTCCACTCCTGCCAACCCGGTGTCGTCTTCGAATCCCTCGTCTAGTGCGAGTGGGGGAGCGGGGGCCTACGGTACGGAGAATCTGAAGGAGATGGTCAGTGATAATTGTGCGTTGGTTGTGAGGAGGGCGGTTAGTCTGGCGAGCCCGCCCGAGGGGAATCTGCCGGCGGGGCAGACGGTGATTGATCTTGTGGCGAAGGCGAGTGGGATGCAGGGGTTGGCGCTGGGGGATGCGCTTTGGATGGGGTGGTTGTAGGGCGATTGGAAGGAGGGGGGGTTGATGAGTGGAAGGAGGAAAGGTGGAGAGGGTAGGGAAGGGAGGGGATGGTGAGGCGGGGAATGGGATACTGATGGAGAAGGAGAGTATGAGGGAGGGGAAGGGCGAAGAAAAGCGGACGAAAAGGAGTGCTAACTATGACGAAGATACCCTTCAGCGTGGCGTCGGGGCGCAGGGATTTCATGGGTTATATGGATATTCATTGGCGCTACTCGCTTGCTTGATATTTGTATGCTTGCGCTTACTTTAGATGGGAAATTTGCCTTTCTAGCTTATCTATTCCCATTTATGTTCTTCACGACCCTTCTTGTTGATATTACTCTCGGCTATGACTGATGGCTTTGATGTTAAATAAAGAAGTTCTCTCCCTCTTCTTTCTTCTCCAGACCCAGCAATCGAATCAAATTTCCGCGATCAAGTATCCAAGCACCATCTCTTCCTCTTCCTCTTCCCCTTCCCCTCGCACTCTCCATCACCAAAACTTTGCTCTCTCCGCAACCCCTTCCCCCCAAACACGCAAAATCGCAAAACCAATCTAAAACACTACAAACACTGCAAACCTCAGCACTGCCTGTATGCGATAATCCAATTCAGAGTCTCAATCTCTGCACCCTAGACGCTATTGCGCTCCCGTATACCCTGCCCCTCAATCAACAACTCCTCGCCTTCCCAAGCAGCTTCCCTAGATCCTGTATGGTTATTTACTGGCAGGATGCAGGGGGGGATGATCACAGTGAGGGGGCTGGAGACGTGGTGGGGGAAGGAGGATTAAGGTAGTGGTTTCGCTTTGGGGGCAGTGGATTGTGTGTTGGTGCTGTGGGAGACTGGGGATGGAGTGAGTGAGTGAGTGACCAGGTGGGCGGGTTGGAAGAGCGGGTTGGAATGGTTGGGGGCTATTGAGTACGCTGTTGGAGAAGGAAAAGGAGTTGCGTGGGAGAGGGTTGAGAAGGAAGAGCAGAAGGAGAAAGTTGAGCAAGGATGTGGGAATGTGCTGTAATGTAGCACAGTATGCCTTACTCAAGAAGAGCAACATACGAGATGCTTCAGTATGGGATACTGTACTATGCTGAGATGTGATGTAACAACCGCTAGTGCCGCCGCTTTGCATGCGATAAGTTAAACTCCAACTACCCTCTTCCCCCACTGTCTCGCCTCTAATCCCCCCCCCCCTTCCCGCCCTTACCCGTGGAGTATGTACGTCTTGCTGTTTGGACGGCGCTACTGCTGTTTGTACACATTCCCTCTTTCTCTACTTCTCTCACTCTCTCTTTCTCGACTTTTGACTCGAACGGCGCCGTTTTGGGAATAGCTGATTATCGTAACGTGCCCCCATTAATGGTCGCCTGCATGGGACTGTGCGACGTGGGGGATTTGCTCGCGGGGCTACGGAGCGTGAGGGGGAAGGCGTAGTCGTAGGGGTCTTCTTCTTCGCTGTGTGGGTGCATCCAATTAGCTCTCCAATCCACCTCTCCATACCCAATCAAACAAGAACAACTCATCGCAACGGGAACAGCTATTGGAAGAGAAAAGTCGTAGCAAGAGAAAAAGGGGGCGCTTACGGCAACTTCCAAGCAATATAATCCTCCGTACTCAGCCCCTCCCGGCCCTCCTGCAGACTCGCAAAATCCCCCGGCGTCATCATCCCGCTCCGCGTGCGCGGGCTGCCGGGCACACTCAGCGGTCTGCTCAGCTTCGGCTCAACGGCATCGAAGATCCCGTCTTCGTCCAGCACGTCGTCGAAACTGCTGGGATACGCTCGCCTTAGCGCCAGTTGCCGCGCTTTGACGTACTCCATGCCCATGCGCTTCCAGTCTAGGAGGTCGGACAGGCGCTCAGTGCGGTTGCGCTGGTTGATGCGCTGGCGTTTGGATTTGGAGGCGAAGTCGAACAAGAAGGAAGTGAGCTGGTTGACGCTGTCGTCGATGCCCTGGGTGCGGCGGTCGACGATGTAGATGCCGTAGTCGGAGGCGTTTTCTATCAATTCCTCCATGTAGCAGCCGAAGCCCGAAAGGTTGGTCGTGATGGAGGGAACACCCATGACGGTGCATTCGGCGGGGGTGTATCCCCAGGGTTCATAGTACGAGCTGAACACGCCCATGTGCGTGCCGCGGACGAAGTCGTCGTAGTCGAGCGATAGGACGGGGTTGGCAGAGTTGAGGAATTCAGGGTGGAAGACGATTTTGACGCGGTGGGAGGGGTGATTGAAGAGCTGCACACGCCGGATCTGGTTGAGGACGGGGTCTTCGCTGTCATTGAGCATGTTGTGTGTGACGATGGGCGGGAGAGTGGTACGTTTCATGGCGAAGAGACGCCGTCGTAGCATAATGCGGTCGGAAGCGGAAAGAAGGTCTTTGTCTTCGGGGAGGTCGTCGCCGTCGTGCCATTGTAGCGCGCGGTCGAAGAGGCGCTTGCCGACTGCTCGCTCAATAACAGAGGTGGTGTCGTGTAGGGATTTGATGACTGCTTGGCCTTTGAGGGCTTCAACGGTGAGAGAATGCGTTTTGGCGGGCATGATGATGAAGGCGACGATGGTCGTTTTGGAGTTGGAGGCTTTGAGGCGATGGTTGAGGCGGGCGAGGGCTTCGATGAACATGTCAACACCTTTGTTACGATATTCATAGCGTCCTGCGGTAAAGAAGTAGAGGGTATTGTCTGGTTCAAAGTCGTTGTAGCCATAGAAATGGCCGCGCACAAAGTCGTGGATCTTCTCCTTATTTACTTGATGTAGGTTTTGAAATTCGTGCATTGCGGAGAATTTCTTGACGTTCAGGCCGTTCGGTAGCACGCCGTCAGGTTTGCGCTTGAGCAGATGTTCCGACTCGTAGGCGGTGATATGGGAAACGGTGGTGAAAACGTCAGCAGCATGCGCAGCAGCGCGTTCGATGCAATAGCGGTGATAAATGCCTCGGCGGCCGGCTTCGGCATCGCAGTCAAAATATTGGAGGTTGTTGTAGAAGTCGACTGAGCCGGCACAGAGATAGCGGCCTAAAAGGGTGGCGTGAGTCGTGAAGATGGTCGTGACGTCTATTCTTCGCCTTTTCGTGAGTGGAAGAGCGACACCAGCAAGCCATTCGTGGAAGTGCACTATGACAGCCTTCCTTCGCTCGTGAGATACAAACTGCAGCCGGTCAGCACTGACCTCATTTGATGTAGGAGATTCAATACTTCTCCAAGAAACCATGCGACCAAATATCCAAAGACCACAGCTTCATTAGTCTCGTCGTCGCCGTGTGGCGTAGGAATGCCCGCAGTATTCCACAGATCGGTCTTCCACTCGTCTAACCATCTGTAACCCGTCTTTGTGTCGATGAGCAATATCCGAGGTGCGCCTTCAATCAACCACCGGCCGTATACCATCTCAATACCTCGAGCTTTCATGGCCGATATGGTCTGGGCCAATTCAGGATTCGTAGGAGTCAAGGGTTCCACTTCGACGGCGGCCTGCAGCGATATCAGTGTGTGCATGGTGTGCCTTGCAAAAGCTATGACATACCGAAGCCCTATTGAGAGGGCCGATGAGGGTGTAGCGGTCTCCATATTCGGCGGTAGTAACCGGGGCCTTTGACTTAATCACGGAGTAGATACCTCCGACTAGTCGAGTGAGCCTGTTCTATATACAAGAAGATGTAAGGCACGATGCATACCTCGATTGGCAGCCTCAGTCGAGACCTCAAAGAGCCTGTGGTCTTTGACATTCCGCTTGGAGTCGTCGAGGGCGCCATTGGTACGCGATGCGGCGATGTCCCCAGGTATAGTGGACATGCTCGCTCAATGGCAGCGATGAGGCTCCAAGAAGGAGAGGGACAGTGAAGTAGATGGATCGTGAAGGATGAAGGAACAATTACTGCGTAAGGTTTGTATGGTCGACTGGGCGTCGGACAGGGTATGGGAGCTCTGGCGGGCACGTGAAAGCTTCCCCACAGTCTTGCCAAGCAAAATGCAGCTTGAAGTACGGGGTAGAGTCGAGTCGAAGTAAGGTACTCTGCATGGAATCTCCCGAGCTCGCAGCGATGGACAACAACAACCCTGGACAGTGAAGCAGAGACCAGACACGAATCAGCAACGAGACACAGGACCAAAGGAAGCCTCAATGGCAATGGCGGGAAGGCTGGGAGCTTTCTCGAGGGCATTTCACGGATGGGCTTGCAGGCATTTCTAGGCGAAAAGAGCCGCGGATCTTCCGGCTGCAGCGATCAGGCCTCGCGCTATCGTCTAATCTCCGAAATCTCCGCTATCATGGAAAACAGCTTCACGGATTGATGTTTTCACGACTTGGAAGTTTGGGAGCTGGGAGTTGCCTGATATTGCCGTCGCTGACAAAATCTGGCAAAGTGATCCTTTTATGGATGGCCAGCATTTCCCGTACAGGATTTGAATATCCGAGATTTTCTTCATGAATCAACATGCATGACCTTGAGCCGATATATGGATCTAGTCTTGCCATACATACCCCACAAAACGCCTTGCTAATGGCATCATGCTGCTCTTTCCCGTTCCCATATATACCATGCTCGTCTATCTCAACAACGGTGAGTGAATGTATCTGATCATACCCCTTGCTCAAGAATCAGGGACCGAATTAGGTAGTCACTGAATGAGAGTGATGTCAAAGTCCCACGGATGAGATAGTTTGGTATATTTCGTATACCTCTCCCCTGGATTCGTAGACCAAGACCGTGCACTGGGTCTGCAACGGGGTTGCGCTGGCTGACTGTCATTTCGAAAAGTCGTTCGAAAAGTCGTTGTACAACGAATCTATGCAGAACAGAGCGAGTCTTAGCTGTTTTCCGCGCCAGCATCTTGCGGGGACTGCTTTGACAGCTCAGAGGCATTCGCGTAGGACTTTTCTGGAACCTCCGCAACCGGCTTGTTTTCGACCAGCTGCACCAGGAAATCCCCTAGCGGACCGGCTCCCTCCAGCTTGCTGGTTCGGGAACGGAAGAACTCGACGTCTCGCAGCATCCGCTGCTTTCCGGCCGCCGTCTTGACTTCCACTTCCGCAAACCCTTTACCCCACTGCTCGCGGTAGCTGCTGAACACGACGTCCATGATCATTCGGACCGTCATGTCCGGCAGGTGCTTGCTGAGCACCTTATGCACCGTCGTCGTCTCCTTGACCAGTGTTTCCATGTATGGGCTGGCAACCTGCCCATTCAAAGTGGTATCCCAGTCAACGTTTCTCATCGCGTTCACATGTGTACCTGCCCTCCCGCTCATAATGTCGACAAGCTTGTCGTTGATGCCGGCTTGGTGTTCCTGGTAGAGTCGCTTGACCTTGTCGAATTCCATCATCAAGTTGCCCGAGCTATGCGAGTGCCGGCGAATGAACTCTCGGACATGAGGTATTAAGGCGGCGACGAAGCTCAGCGCTTGCGAAGCTAGTGCTAGATGCTTGGTTGTGATGTTTTTCAAGCCGGCGCTTCTTGTCGCACCAGCGCCGAGAATCAACTGTGATGATCGAGAATTGAAGAGTTTGAGGTACTCGAGGAGCGCAGAAGTGACTTCTGACGTCATACTAGGGATGCCAGTGATGAGCTGCTCGAAGCTTTGAGTGCCTCTGAGAACCGTGATGGCTGACTCCGGCAAAAGGTAGTCCTGCTCATCGATGCTAGCGCTGCGGACTTTGTCTTTTGAGGCCGAGATACCGTTTGCGCCCTCCACACTGGGTTGTTTGGTGCCGTTCACCGCGTTTTGAGCGTCCGGCCAAAGCTGCGAAGCCTTGGCCCATGCTTCCACATCTCGTGTGCTTGCTTCCAGGACCCGAGATAGCGCTTGATTGTCCGAGTCTGTGAAGTCTTTCGCGTCCCAGCGATCGGCATCCATGCCTTGGACAAGTATCTGTCTCTCATTGTTGCCAAATTGCGAGACGAAGTCTTTGATGTGGGTATTGACGACAGTCTTCAATGAGGTGCCGCCTCGTCCGGACACTGCCTCACACTCATCGGCAAAAAGCTTGTTCAAATAGAAATATCTCACAAAGTCCGGCAGCGGTAGGTGGGTACTTTGCTCGGTCCTGACCTTGAGCACTTTAGTGATTTGTGTTTGAGCGATGTCGACAGCTTGGCCGAGAATGCTGGACATATCCAGCGCTTGCTGTAGGTCTTCCGAAGGGACTGCCGCCCGAAAACGCAGATTCCCTGTCGAGCCGTTGACGTAACTGTCCATATTCACCATTGGTGGGCTCAAGGGTGAGCCTACTCTGGCCGACGCTCGGGGGCTCTTAATTCCACTAGTCAGATCTAGGAGGACCTTGACTTGGGTTCCTAATCTTCTTAAAGCCTCGCCCACATTTGAATAGATAGTCTTGAGCATAGTCTCAGCGTTCTCAGCGTCAAGGGCGCGGAGGTTGCGGGCCAGGAGTGACGATCGTTCTTGCTGCGTCAGATGTCGGCCACCTTGAGTCGAAGCCGACATTGTAGACTCGGCATCATCGTCATTCGAACTCGGCAGACTTCGTCTTATAAGGTTCTTGGTTTCTTTGAGCATTCCTTCTCGATATGCAGTCGTTGCTGGCATTAGAAAATCTGATTTGGCGAGACCTTCAAGATTCGAGCGCAGTGTCTGCCGCAAAAGATCGTCTAGCTGTAAATAAGTTGGATATACTGACGGCGTGCGCGCGTGAGCTCCTCGAGCTCGCTGAGAAGCTTTATCCCATCGCTGGAGGGTCGTGCTTGAAGGTGTATTCCCCACGTGCTGGCGTAAATCGCCGAGTAGCGCTTCGAAGAATCTTGCTTCAAAGCCTTTGCCTATCCGCCTTCGTAGTAATGCCAGATCATTCGCAGAACCTTCAAGAGCAGCAATCCCTCGCAAGTCAATCAGTGCTTCATCAGAATACGCATTTTGAGGGTATTCAGCTGATTCCAGATCGATCCGCTCGCCGGCGATCAAATTTTCGACCTTTCCAAAGCATTCTAATGCAGACTCGATTTCACCCTTGTCGACCAGCTTCTCGCAGCAATCAACAGCCTCAACGACGTCCTGTAATTGTTGAATGGCAGCACCTAGTTTTCGGACGTTTTCTCTCCGTCGACGCATAGCTACGACTTTGAGGCCTCCAATCGCCATTTCATTGTCCAAGGAAGCCAGATCTTCCCTCAGGTTCTTTATCTTCGCAACCGAATCCGAAGCTTCGGTGTGTAGCTCTTTGAGTGAGCCAAGCGCAGCGAAGAACGACGTCGAAGCTGTAGATATCGAAGATGTGAGGTGGACTTCAACCGTGTCCATATACCACGATAGCTTCTCCTGTAGTATTGCATTTGTTGCAAGGGCTTTTCTACCACCAGGGCCTGGTGGGACAGCGGCTCCGTTGGCACCCGGCTGCCGTATTATCTCGGACCGCTCACTGACGATGTCAAAGGTCCTAGGGTTCTCAAGCTGAAAGTTCTCCTCGAAGTATACGTTCGGGATGGTAGATAAAGGAGTGGGTGCTAGGGGGCTTCGGCGAGAAGCGTTTCCGCTAGATCGCTTCGCAGGCTGCGGGCTCTCAAGAGGTGTGCTTGGCACGGGCAACAAAGGTCCAACACTAGGAGGGGTTGGAAAGCTTCCTGGTCGCCTGTGTCCCGATAGTGAAGCCCGTTGGTCTGTCTTAGACGTGGTTCTGGCCCTGCGAGTTGCATGCGGACCGTCATTGCTGTCCTTGGCACGTCGGAACGCTTCGTAGAGGGATCCAGCTTGAGCAAGATATGGCTGCAATGTCGCGTTGCTGACATGAGGGATGTTGCTGAGAGTGACGGGTGGGATATCCCGAGCTGAAGGTGCTTTCTGGGCGCCGGAACCCGTAGTGTGCGGTGCAAGGCCTGTACGGACAATGGGCGGTTGTAGTAAAGTCGAGATAGCTGAGGTCGTCAGCTTTTTAGCTCGTTCATCGGACTCTCTCGCAATCGGAACCTACCGTTTTTGTCCGCCTCTGCCATGGGATGGATTGCGCCTTGCGTTCATGAGTTGGAGCATTCGAAGAATCGAGCTACCATTGTCAACGGAAAGGGTCTGGATCAGCTTGAGATGTGCAAAAGCTCGTCAAAAGCTTGGCAACTCCAAGCCTAATTAAACATCCACGTTGGTCAAATTTTTCCTTGATACTCGCAACAGCTATTGACGGAATTCGATGGACAATCCGACCAGCGACGCGCCATAGTTCAACAGGCCGATTGTCAAAGCGTACAGCGTACTCGATTACGACTTTCATAGGAGGACTCCAGCAAGAAAACTAAGGCAATGTTTTCATTGACTTTCAAGGCCGGGTCAGGATAGGTGCACCCCTTTTACCGTCTGCCGGGAACGTTATCGAATTGAGCTGCGCGTGACTGAAATGGATATGCTGGCTAATCTGTCCTAATCGCTGAACCTGTTTCAGACACCAAGTCCTTCGACACCCACGATATCAAGCCAAACACAGTCCAACAGCTCTCGATCAAAAGGCCCACACCACATTCGGCAAAACTCAAGTTGCATGCTCTAAACCCCGACGTTCCGGATGCCACGCACAAGCGCTTGACCTGATGTGGCCATTTTATAGAGCAGTGCTCTCGTCGTTCTCTTTCATAGCTTCCACCCGTCAGCATTTGCTTTCACGATGAGCGTAAAGGGTTGACGACGTTTTGAAATTTTACTTGAACTTCGTGACTGAGATTCGTGGTCACGCTTCTTGTCTTTCTTGCGCTGGAACACCCTGGACAAGAAGCTCTCAAATTTCTCTTTGCCCTGGGCTAGCTCATTCTTGGGTTGTTGGCAATGGTCCTGTTCCGCGCGTATTTGTGATCTCTCCGCATTGGTACATTTGAAACAGTAGTTTTGAAACCATGTGTTGTGAGCCTGGCACTCTTTCATATGCCCCTTTCGAGCACACGCCTGGCTGAAGGCTTGCTTGCAGGTTGCACTAAGCACGTTCGTTAGTTCCGCTACTCATGATAAGCATCTTGGACTTGCCAGTGGTGAGTTCTCTGCGAAGTATGGTTTGTGCCACCGCGCTCGGGCTTGAAATGCTCATGGTTCGGATTGGCTGTTGGCCTAGAGTCAGAAGCCTGAAGTCAGAGAGATTTTCAGGTTGCGTCAAGCGATTAAGAAACTTGCATGCTCATTGGGAAAGTTATGCTCTTCTTGGAAGCAGCCATATTGTGTGCTTGCTAAGTCTATTGGGAAAGAAATAATGACCTTGAAAACGGGCTCTGCCGAGGAAGGGGTTCCTGAGAGAATAGCTAAATTGGAAGCCGAAGCTGAAGCTTGAGACATGGCGAGTATAAATATATATCTGGTACCTTGATCACGTTGCTAATGTGTCAACGGTAGCAGTGTTAAAGTAAGTGGTATGATTATAAGAGTTGTGATGAGTCAAATGTGTGGAAGGTAGTATATAGTATAGGCCCTCAGCAAACAACAAGTGTTGCTCCCAGTTCTCGACACAGCATCATCAACAATTCCCCGCAGCCATAAATTGCACTGACTGGCACTGGAGAACGCAAGAAGACAAGGAGGTTGACATCCTCCGAAAAAGACTATAGATTGGAGGTCCTACCAGTGAGGCTATCTCAGTCCTGAGAGCAAAGTTTCGCCCGTGGCATAGGCATAGAAAAGCGCGAAATCTAAGGTAATGGTACTTTGTTTGTCAACTTGTTTCTACTTTGCAGCTGTCAGATGAAGTTCGCAACACAAACATGATCACGCAGCCGTGACTCACAAGCCAACATTTAGGCTAATAGTTCCATGAACAGCCATCAGCGTAGCTGGGGAAGCTCACACCTGGGAAAACGTACCAACCACACAGACTATATTGCTCGCCCGATATCTTGAGCATGGCCTAGAGGCTCCGCTAGGTGTTCTTGTGAATTCAGCGACCTCCTTTCTTGCCAAGGGATTTCTCTCTCGAAATCTCAAGCGTCCTATTTCAGTCGATTCCCCAGCCTCTGGGCACGAAGCAGTCAGCAGCACAGCTCATAGCACATTACGACGGCCGCCCGACCTCTGCGATCGTGGCCCACGCAACTTCACGTGAAAAAGGTCTAGGATGGCCATCCAAGATAAACTTAGCAAGCTAGGCCTCCGTGTGTGTGCAAGGGCTAAAGAATGGAGGAGTAGGTTCTCAGTCATCTCCTCTCTATGCAAGAAGATCTGGAGGAACAGCAGCGGTGATGAAGAAGAAGTCAGTGACATGGCGGTATTTGCACCTGTGCTCGCACGTGTAAGGCTGGACGCTCTTCCAGAATATGCATCTAGCATTAGAAGATCTGGGTTATTGCAGGATGCTCAGAATTCCCCGCAATATATCGATGGGGTGTGCGATACCAGTCAAGTCACAATCGAGTCGCCACCATTGTATGGCGCCTACAACATCCTTTTCCCGGTACGGTTCGACGACGGTGCTCGGTGGATCCTCAAGGTGCCTGCCGCTGGTGGCAGCGAGGCTCGTTGGGATAATTCTGCAGCTCGAGCCCACCAATCAGAAGCCCTTACGATGCGGATGTTGACGAAGAATACCTCCATGCCGATTCCCATGGTGCATGCTTTCGATCAGAGCATGCAGAACCCGTTAGGTTGCCCCTTTATCCTTATGGATTACGTGAAAGGTAGACCACTCTATGAAAGGTGGTTTAACGACAAGGCTTTCGAGAACAAGGAGGATCTAGAAACATTCAGGATCCGCACGCTCGAGACACTCGCAACATCCATGGCTCAGCTCACTCGATTCACATACAACCAGTCTGGCTCGCTATCCTTCGACGCCCAAGGCAATATCTACGGGCTAGGTCCGGCAAGAGTGTACGATGCTGCGACGATGCATAACGATCTTTACGATGACGAACCTAGCGTTGACCTCCCCTTCTGTGACATTGGTCCTTTCCTTGACCTCCGAGACTATTTGCGGTACATGGTCGACCGCCACCGACCATCTTCTGAGGGGTTTGGGATAGGCCTTTATCGCATGCTTGTCCTGTTCATTGAATGGTTACCGGAAGATTATGTCAAAGCCCCTTTTGTACTCACACACCCCGACTTCGACCTCCAAAACGTGCTGGTTGAGGAAGATGGCACAGTGTGCGGGCTCATAGACTGGGATGGTGTTGCTGCAGAGCCCCGCTACCTTGGATGTGAGAGCTATCCAAAGTGGCTTACTCATGACTGGGATCCCTTCTTCTACAATTTCGATGTAGAGAACGGAAAATTGTACCACGAGTGTGGGCAGCCGGAACACCCGCCGAACGAGCTTTCTCATTATCGTACATTGTACGCGCAATTCATGAGCAAATCTCTTTTGACACAACAGGGTAGTATTGCAAAAAGTACGGCAAATAACTGCGCTCACCACCAGTCTGCCTTCGGTAACCGTTCAGAGGCCACGGGAAAATCTTTGCTCATTGGAAGTTTGGGTGCCGCAGCAATCAACCCGCTCTCGACGGATGGTGCTATCATCAACATTTTCGACAAGATTGCAGAAATGACAACCCACAAGTCTTACCATCAGAAATCAGATGGTACTTCTCACCAAGTGCCCGAAGTCACAAGAGCCAGTCCTCCGAAAGATGAAGATGTTGAATATGAAGACAGCGATCTACGAGAGATGGCTTGGATTCTACGATACAACGGTACGGATGATGGAATAGATATGGACATTACTCCTTCACCGATTGTAGTAGGGAAGGAAGGTTGTCAGCAACAGAAGAAAGCTTCACCTCCTTACCCTCAAGGAGCGTCGGAAAAACGAAAATCTCAGTGGACACAAAAGCAGTGGTCGAAGATCGGACTCCTCATGCATAAAGCGTCAGCCCGTTTTCAGTCCAACAGTCGAGCTAGAGACACGCAACCTCAAGCTCATTGCTTCATCATTCAAGATTTTGATAGAAGGCCAAACGGCACAGATCGCTCTCAAATTTCACCTTCAAGTCGATCTTCTTCAAACGGACCAGCGCTGAGCTTAGCCATGACTGATAAGAATAGTCAAGTCACCAAGTTGACGGATGTCTCTACCCAAGATGAACAAGTGACGATGGCCTGTATAATCAGTGACGGTTCTGGGGAAGACACCGCCACCGTTTCTGCTCCTCGCACAACAGCTTCACCAAAGCACACATCTATAGGCCCAAGAGTCAAAGCGGAATCTGACGTTCAAAAACCAACCGACAGACCTTGCCATACCTCAGCTACAGGGAATACTGCTAATGTTTCGACATCTTTGCCGATGACAGTCGAGCACAGCTCGGATACAAGAATTAGAGGCGGCAAAGGCGCGTCAAGCAAGCCTTGCAATTTCATCAAAGCAAATTGCCGATTTGCACGCCGTATACTTGCCAAGCTGCCAGGCTGTGGTCGCAAGCCAAAGGAGCAGAAAGCCATAGTTTCAAGGAAAACCATCACATGCGACATGGAAGAGCCCCCAGCTCACCCGATAGGTTATAGTACTCACAAGGAGCGCATAATCGCCATGAAGAAGGCCGCAGCGCAGAAGAGCCCTACGAGCCTCAATGCTAGCGAAGTCCAGGGCTGCACACAAAAGGAATCCCAACCTCAACCGAAACCCGTCGTAGAAGAAACAAAGACTACGACGAATACGAAGGCACGGTCCGAAGCATCCGCGACCAGAGAGCCACAGAAAGATCCGATCAGGAAAGAGGAAGAAGATATTGGCTTCATGGCTGCGTCGGTCTGCTATGCTTTGGCTGACGGGACGCTTAGTGAGGCTCGTATGAGGCGGTTGAAGGATGGCTTCCACCTCTTGCTTGACTCTTTATGAGAAGGTAGGATATCCATAGAACTCATGGATCTGCCGAAACTGATTTGTAAGGCCTTTATTCGAAGGAGGAAGAATAAGACGATATGATGGATCGTCGAATGTGGGACGATTGCCTTCCGAGATATTGAAATTGCAACATTCAATGAACGATTTGTTTTGGCGCCTCAGCGAAACTTTGGTTATGGAAGCAAAAAAGGAACGGTGGCTATTGGATGTGATGCTTACATTCAAAGCGTTCGAGTCTGCATCGTTCATATGTATCATCTGTCTGCATCTAAGCTTGCCAACTTGTGTATTCAGGACTGAGGATTGGAAATCGTGCAGTATTTATCTCATGTTTTTACGCAAATTGTCTATCACCTGGCTTTCTTCTATTTCGCAATGCTAGTTCATTAATCGAGGCTTAGAGAAAGTAGTCATGGTAGAGCAGTAAATCCAACTGCGCACATTGCTCGGAGGCTACACCTGCGCCGTCTTCAAGACGATCTCTTAGAAGCAGCTTCCCCCCTTATTTCTCGACTCACATAATGTGAAGCGAACGACAAGATTCTCCAAAATTGAATAATTAAGTTTGGTTTTATCTCCGACTGATGTCATCTATCCCATTAAGATGTTGCTAATAGTAAGGATTCTAAGGGTAATAGCTGCCTTGGTAGTCGTACGAGGATGTCGTATTACCACTCCTACAGAAATCTACCGTGGTTCTGTAGTTTCGATCTTGCCTTTCTTTAGTGTTGCACCCCTCGCCAAGAATAGGGTTGCTCGCAACGAATTTTCTTCACCACAAGTCTGCGTCACAAGTAAATCGCTCCTAACGCTATCGGAAAGTGTACTAAGTCAACTTACTCTCCTTCTTCGTTACCGAACCTGCATACCAACGACAATATTGTATCTCATCAGCCCCTAAAACTGCACCTCATCAACTGAACGCATGGCACACTTCGCTCTGACCAACAAAAGATCTGCACATTCCCACATCAAGCTTCAGTTCTAGGAGCCAGCATCGGCTTGCCCGAACAAACTTGGAGCGGCTCGCAAACTCGACAAGAATTCTTCTTCGGTCTGAACTATGAGAGAAACTGCTTTATGGACAACAAGTATGGCTACCACACTCCCACAGCTCCGAGGAACTCTTCGTCAAAGATTTCATATTCGTTTTGCACCCAAGCTCTCAACTGACGAGTCCTCGCCGTTCAATGTTTACGGAGCTTTTTTGCTTGACGTCGAAAGTCGCTCTATTTTCGTATCCTATTACCGCTCGCTCCTCTGCGGACACTTAGTCAGATTTCCATATCCCTTATTCCGTCCTACGGCTTGATCATCATTTGCACTCATCCCTTTGCTCCTCTACCATCTCAGGAATACACCCTTTCCGCACACCCCTGCTTGCAACCCAGTCTCAATATCTCCTTCTGGGCAATCCTCTCCGCTGTTCTATCCCCTCTCCTAGCCCCAAGTTTCTTCAGCGTCTCTGCTTACAATCGGCGCGATCAATCAACATGAGCAAGCATCGCCCCCCAAGACGCGAGCTAGCCTCACATATCCTTCCAGAACCTCAGTATTCCTGGCTCTCGAACCCTTCGATCTCGCAGCGAACATTTATCCCTCAGAAATCCTCGGCAAGAACGTTTTCCATGGCGATAGGGAGCCAGGCTCTGCACACCCTTCCTCACCGCATCGGTTGTAACCCCCCTTAACCATCACACGGCAGACAGACTGCGGAGGGTAACAGCATGACACTAAACCACGGATAGGAAGAGTGAGAGTGCAAAGGCCCCATCCGCTCGGCGCTTCAGCCGCTATGTGCATTGAGCTGTGTATACGAGCCATCCCTACTACCGGTCCTGCAGTACTCCTTCGATGCCAAGCAAAAGAATGATTCTCGAATCTTTCGCTCCAGCGCTTGCAACAGTGGTCTGCGCTGTATGGCTACCATTCGCGGCGCGCAACAACCAAAGAGACGACTAGAAAAAGGTCATCACGGAAACACCGCCCACAGCATCCTTGACCCGATAGCCTATACCAATCAACACTATTCCAGAAAACTTGAGACTCTTCCAACTCGTGAGCGGAGGATCACTAATTAGACATCTACAACAAATCCGCTCTCAACCTCACTCCAGCCCGTTCTTCAATCAAGAAGCGCGCTCCCAATTTCCCTCGTTCTTTCAAAAACCCCTCCAATCCACCCCGCCTCCCCAACTCATCCCCTCCAGACCCCCCTCTCCGCCTCCTTCTCCAGCTCCACCATCGCCTTAATCTCCTCATACCGCGCATCCCACCCCGCACCCAGCTCATCCCTCGCTTCCATCCTCCCTATCTTCTTTTTCTCCGCTGGCCCACCCCTCCCATCACGAAATCTCATAGTTTTCTCTTCAGTCGCCCTCTCATTAAGCGTCTTCCTCAAAGCCATCTCCCCCTCCCGTTCTCCCACCTCCCCCGTCCCCTC